>ULXT01000136.1_pt1 | contig 14674 bp, 10 predicted proteins | sample 1961571 | NCBI WGS metagenome assembly ULXT01 (sample SAMEA4835846, study PRJEB28245) | human gut metagenome | biome: gut microbiome; material: fecal sample | place: Denmark | collected 2008
CGTGAAGATCGATTCACTGGCGGTTCCTCTTTTTTGCGACCGCTTCGAACGGAGGGGCAAGACCAACGCATTGGCGACATTCGCGGATATCGACTCCGCTCGTCGGGCGGAAGAGTTTATCGGGCGGGAGTTGTACCTCGAGCACGAGGACGACGAAAACGATGAATTCTACCTGGAAGATTTGATCGGATTCCGGGTACGGATCGGTACGTTGAAAGGCGAAATCACGGATTATTACGACAGCGAGGCCAATCCCCTCTTCGAGGTGGAGATCGGCGGCAAACGGATCCTGGTTCCGGCGGTCGAGGAGTTCATCGCAGGCATCGATTTCGAGGGCCGTACGGTGAAGATGGTACTGCCCGAGGGACTGATCGAACTGTAACGAGAATCGGTGGAAAACCGGTGCTTCCGTGACCGGATATTTCCGGCAAAACGCGCCTTTCGGTGCGGTCGAAAAGTAAAATTTGCGCAAAAAGTATGGCACGTGTGGTTATCGGACTCTCCGGCGGCGTCGATTCGTCGGTAGCGGCCTACCTGCTCCAACAGGCCGGGCATGAGGTTATCGGACTCTTCATGATCAACTGGCACGACACTACGGGTACGCTCGAAGGCGACTGCCCCTGGCACGACGACCGGCTCTTCGCCGAACTTGTCGCGCGGCGGCTCGACATTCCGTTCCATACGGTCGATCTCTCGGACCAGTACCGTCGCCGGGTGGTGGACTATATGTTCTCCGAATACGCGAAAGGGCGTACACCCAACCCTGACGTGCTCTGCAACCGCGAAATTAAGTTCGACGTTTTTCTGAAGGAAGCCCTCAAGCTGGGTGCCGATTTCGTGGCTACGGGACACTACTGTCGCAAGGCCGAAGAGACGGCACCCGACGGTCGGACGATCTACAAATTGCTCGCGGGAAGTGATCCTAACAAGGATCAGAGTTATTTTCTCTGCCAACTTTCGCAGGAACAGCTTTCCCGGGCGCTGTTTCCGGTCGGCCACCTGCTCAAACCCGAGGTGCGACGCATCGCCGAGCAAATGAAGCTCGCCACGGCCAAACGCAAGGATTCGCAGGGCATCTGTTTCGTCGGCAAGGTCGATCTGCCGGTCTTTCTTCAACAGAAGCTCGAAGCGAAAACCGGCAATGTCCATGAAATCAAGTCCGACTGGTCCAAATACGGCCAAGCCGTCTCACTCGTCGGCAAAACGGAGGAGGCAGGTATGGGCACGGCGGAGCGAACAGTCGCGGATAAAAGCGCCATTCCTTCCGGTATGAATCCCGCGAATACGGATTCGACGGAATGTCCGAACCCGGCGACAGCTCCGACGGCAACCGCTGCGAAGCGTTCCTCCATGCCGACGGATGCGGAGCTGGCCGCACTTGCTGCTCCTTACCGTTATACCGTGCGCGACGGTAAAAAAATCGGACAGCACAACGGAGCTCACTTTTATACCATCGGCCAACGCAAAGGGTTGGGGATCGGCGGCCGCAAGGAGTCGCTTTTCGTACTGGCAACCGACGTGGAGCAGAACGTGATCTACGTCGGCGAGGGGGACGACCATCCGGGACTTTACCGCCGGGCCTTGCGGATCGCTCCCGGCGAGCTGCACTGGATCGACCCGCTCCGGGAATTGAAAACGGGCGAAAGCCGTCGTTTCGATGTCCGTATCCGTTATCGCCAGCCGCTGCAAGGAGCGGAACTCTTCATCCGTTCGGACGCGGCCTACCTGCTTTTCGACGAACCTCAGCGCGGAATCACGCCGGGACAGTTCGCAGCCTGGTACGATGGCGATGAGCTGGTCGGATCGGGCGTCATCGCCGAATAACCGGACTTCCCCCGATAGCGTCCAAGCGACCGCCGCAGAAGAAGAAGCTCATAAACACGGGCCATTTTACCGAAACCCCGGCAAAACAGGCGACAAACAGTCTTCACAACCCTCCGCTCCACGCTCAAATACAGGCAGCCATCACGTACCGTACCGGCCGATTTCCGACAAGCATTTCCCTCCCAAGCCCCTTTCCACAAGGAGGCAAAAGAAAGGGACAGCCCAGAACACGCCCCCGGCGAACGATGACAAACAGCCTCGGGAAACAAGTCTGAAACCCGAACCCAATATAATCGCCATACTTGTTGCGGCAATCGGAATTATCCCCCCGCTTCCTCGATCGTCCGCGAAAAGGGAACGGGAAGACGGTTCACCGAGCATCGAGCGCCTTCGGGATCGCGGTTTTCTGGTGCTGACCGATCCCTCGCAGCTCGATACCTTGAGCCGGGGACCTGTGATGGGATTCTTTGCCGACGGTCACCTGCCGAAAATGTCGGAGGGGCGGGGCGATTATCTGGAGCGGGCGACCCGCAAGGCGCTGGAGATTCTGTTGCGAGAAGCCGGCGAGCGCGATCGGGGCTTTGTTCTGATGGTCGAAGGATCCCAGATTGATTTGCGGGCTCACGATAACGATGCCGAAGGCGTCCTGACGGAGATGCGTGATTTCGACCGGGCGGTTGCCGCTGCGATGGATTTCGCCGACCGGCATCCCGGGACGCTCGTGGTCGTTACGGCCGATCACGAAACGGGCGGTCTTTCGATTCCTTCGGCCAATGTCGATTTCGAGCACGAGGAGGCCGGGATCGAGTACTGTTTCAGCACCGGCGGACATACGGCAGCGATGGTGCCCGTCTATCTGTACGGGACAGGCGCCGAACGGATTAACGGCGTACTGGACAACACGGAACTGGCCCATATGTTGAAGCGACAGGTATTGCCGGATAACAGACGAAGTGTGTCGGCAATGAAAATTAAATCATCAAAGATTATTCATTTAATTCATAAAACAGTTCGCTCCTATTTCTGTCAAGCCTGTAGGTAATTGGTTTTGTCCTTTGTCGGGTAAAGAACGTGAATGATAATCTAAATTTGTTTCTGATTATATATTACCTCCACTATTCCATTGTATTTCTTAGTTTCAACCAAAGTCAAGTCAATCTTTCGGGTAAAACCACCAAATAAACTGATGCCTCCACCCAAAATAACCGGAATGACAACCAGATGATAAGTATCTATCAGATTATTTGATATGAGTTGCTGCGCCACCTCTGCACCTCCGCAAATCCAAATGTTTTTACCTGATTTCTGCTTCAACTCTTCAACAAATCGGCACACATCTATATTCTTGAAACAGATATTTTTTGTGTTGTCAGTTTCTTTGTGATGGGTCAAGACGTAGGTCGTTGCTCCCTCATAGGGCCATCGGTCGGGTGAAAGTTCGGTCACAATTTGGTTGTAGGTCTTTCTTCCCATAATGACCATATCCACGCCACTGAAGAATGGTGTAAAGGTATCTTCCATCTCTACGTTTTCATCATGTCCGCCTATCCAATCAACGGCACCTTTGCCATCAGCGATATAGCCATCCAAACTGACGGCAATATAAAGTATTACTTTTCTCATAGTCTGTATCATTATTGTTAAAGAGGTAATACCATTTCAAACTGTTTGCTTGCCAAGGGAATGTTCTTGCTTTTGAGAAAAACAGGCATGGTTGGATTGTCGGAACTGATGTTCAAGACTTTGATGAAGTCTGTTTTCAGACGCGCTATGACTTCTTGCAATAATCGGGAGGCTATTCCTTTCCTGCGATATTCGCTTAGAACGACTATTTGAGTCAAATCACCTGTATGAATGTCAAACACACAGTAGCCAACCATCTTCCCGTCCAAGAAAGCCCCAAGGCACGTCAGCTCGGATATCCCTCTTTCAATGGATTCAAAGCTGTTTTGCCACGAAGGACTAAAGTCGCAATAGCGTTGTGCCTGTCTGATGGAATTGGTATCAACCTGCTCTATGATACAGTCTATGTTTACTTTTCGATTGTCAATGTGCTCAATCGTTTGTCTGAAACAGTCAAATTTTCGTGTTACCTCAAAATTCATTCGGCGATAAACGCCAATCGCTTTTTGGTTGTTTTGCAGGACTTCCAACAGGTATTGGCTGATACCCGATTCCTTGAGAAAAGGGAGGGAATGAGTAAAGATTTTCCCGGCTATACTCTGTCCTCTATATTGCTTTATCGTTCCAGTCCCTGTATCATAGGCAGTAAGAACACCATTGAATGTTCCTGTTCCGTTTAAGGTGAATGCTACAATTTCGTCATTATCAAAGGCGGCAAATGATAATTGTGGATTATATCCGCGCCGTTTGAGCATGGAACGCACCTCTTCTTTCTCAAAATGTATTTCATAATCGGCAAATGCTTTTTTAAAGCCGTGAAAGATGGTTTCAAAATCGGTATGTTCTAAATTCCTTATTTCCATTTTGGTCTGATTTTAAAGTTTAATCTGATATATTCTTGTGGTTTCCCCCCAAGGATGATGGCAGTTTCCTATATATCGAAAACCGAACTTTTCATAATACCCGACATGGTCTGTACACAGATTCAAGTATTTGAAACCATAATAGGAGGCATCCTGCATTGCTTTATCAATGAGCCATTTTCCCAAGTTTCTGCCCCTGTAGGATTTTTCAATGTACAATGCCGCCAGCCAGGGATACAAATCCATCCGTGAGTTGAAGTCGTTGGTGACCAGTCCGGCACATCCGGCAATGGCATCATGGTCGAGCAGCAGATACCACTGTGGCAACAGGTTTTCTGCATTCAGGCAGTTACGAAAACAATCGTCATACACCATATTGGATTCTTCCGAAGCCCACTTGTTTTGAAAGTAGGCTATCGCAGATTCGAGATATTCTGTTGACTGTCGCAATGATATTATTTGCATAAAATTATTGTTTGTGAAAGTTCCGGATTTTGTTTGCTATTCAATGTATATCTGATCCTTACCTTACGGATTGTTCCCGTTCTGATAAATTTCTTTTTCATACTAATGAAAAGTGTCTTTCCAGTTCCTCAAAGACTTTTAAACATCGAAGCGTGGAACTGCAATGCCACGTCTTAGTTTGAAGGTCGCAGGAAACCCGTATATACAGATATAACAATAAAGGCCCACGCTATAACGTGAGAATCACTATGCAAATCCTTTTACATACTTTTGAAATTTCCTACGTTTTCAAACTACAAGATAAGCATAACGCTTCTTTCTTAAATTTAATATGCCATTTAAGAGGGCACTTCCTCTTCACTTGCAAAATTACATAAAAAGACTGGTTCGGGGATTTCCCGACACCAGCCTTTCTAAGATTTTCCAGTGTAAATATATATATCAGCACCTTCTTTTTTGGCTTGCAAAACAATAAATCTGACTATCTTTGAGAGCGGCGAAATGCAATCCTCAACGGGAAGTGCAAAGGGGCTTGCCCCTTGCCTTATTGGGGAATTTTCAGCGTTGCCTGCAATGCGGCTCGGAAAATTCCCTAATAAGCCTACGGTATTTTCTCCGTAAATACCCTGCAGCATGCCGTCTGTCTGTCCGTCTGCCTTTTTGCGGTGGCTGTTCCTGCCGCCTGCTTACCCATATAACCCCACCTTATTTTTTCCCTTTCGGTCGGTGGCAGGGCGGTCGTTTCCATTTTCAAAGGCTCTTTTGTATGGGGCAGTCGGATACAAGGTTTTCCCGATAAATACGCTCGCAACGAAGCAAGAGGAAGATTTATCGGGAAACGGCGCAACCGCCCGACCTTTTAGCCGACATAAAGCCCCGTACTTGCTTTGCCTTTATAAACGGAAATGATTTGCTCCGCTTTCCTCTGAAAAGAGGAATAGAACCTGCAATATATATCACCATAGTGATAGGTTTGCATGTTGATATGTTGGTATGCTGATATATCATCATGCTTTCCAACGGCTGTTGGGCTTGCCATCCGAAACAACCGACACGAATACCGTCGTTTTCTCTTTTCGCCCGTGTATAATCCTTTCCAACAATGCCCTGAGGACTTTCGCCGCTCCGAACGATTCGATACGGAAAGCGAGGGAGGTTATCGCTTCAAGATTGTAAACCTCCGCCTTGTATCTGTCCAATACGCGGATAATGCGCTTTATTTTATAAAGAAATACCCAGCCGAGCGGAAGGTATTCTTTGGGGAGAGATGTACCTGTTGTCATTCGTAATCGATGGAAAGAGTTATACTACAATCAAATATATTCAGAAAGCTGACAATGAACGATACGTACGTTTAGTCAATCATAATCCCCAACATTCGCCGAAAGAGATCCCAGCAAATTCGATTCAAGCATTAGCATTGGTAAAAGCAAGTATCCGATTCAATACAATGGGATAGTCATAGTGTTTCGCACAGTTTTTATATCAACAAATAATAAAATATCAGATTATTGTATTGATAATCAATGTAATATATAGAATACAAAATTGATCTACGTCAAAAAATAATGTCATTAAGGGGTATTTATAACGCTATTTTATTGCATTTTGAAGGGAATTTAATGCACTAACCGTTGAATTTACCGCATTTTTCCACATCGAAATTGCCGTCTTAATTAAAAATTGGCCATATCATTACGTATGCTGATATAGTTGTTTGAAAGAATGTTTTTGGAAATTTGAACTGTATTTTGAACCTTGAATACCTTGTCCCATGCAAGCCTGCCACATATAGCAGAAACCCCGCCAGAATCGCCGTTTTATCGGATTCTGACGGGGTTTTGTCTTCTTAATGGGCTATTTTCCTCCGTATTTTAGGATATTTCTGGGACTATTCAAGGACATGTAACATTTATCGCTTGAACAGACCGTTCGAATGCCATTTAGTGTAACACAAAAGCAACAGCTTTGTTACATTTCGATCGCTTGACCGTTCGGGGTAGTTTTACACCTATCTCACTATATTACACCAACTTTGCCTACTTAATGTTGTTTTTTCTATTGATACACTTCGTTTTGATCCCCTTACTTATCGAATGCTTTGAGAAATATTTGGACGGTTCCCGTAAGTTCAGTATAAAACCTTTCATAGCCGGGTTTGTCAGCGAAGTACGACTTCACGGACGACTTCGCCGACAAACCCAGGCAAAGCGGCTGTAGGCTCATGGCAACCAAGGTAAGGGGCGTGAAGGCAACATTGGTCTTGGCATCGTGCAGCGGAGCGGCAACTCCTGTTACGCTGCATCATATCTTCGTCCAACTCCGTAAAATGTCGCCAAAAGAACGGCAGAGCATTACCCGACCGCTCCTCCACTGCGTTGCGGCCGGCATCACGGATCGGCCGTGCGTCAAAAAGACGGGACGACTCCGATGGAGGCGCCCCGCAAATTTTACAGCAGTATGCTGCTACGTTCGAATACACTATCTGTACTCGAACGGTATAGTAGACGACTTAACGGGAACGTCGATAGCATTGGTTACGGCGTAACCCTTATCGACAAGCTCCGTTACGAAGAATATCACATGACAATTCTTCACGACCCAACTTTCATCCAAGGTCATCGTAAAGAGATGCTCACCGGTACCGCCGGCAGCCAGCGCACCGACCTCATGGCCGGAATAATCCGAACCAGAGTAACGGCTGTTCACGTGGCGGATAACATTATTATGCGTGTTGAAATCGTAATCCCCCTTCATACCATTGTTCAGTTGAGTACCTGTCAGACCATCTTCCAGCACCCAAGCGCCTACGCGGAACGAACCGGAGCGAGCTGCTTTCACCGTAACACGAGCGACCAATTTGTTTCCAGCAACTTCCATACCGACCGAAATACCTGCCCCAGCATCCGCAGAAAGCGATTTGTCGATCGCCTGCTTGATATTGGATACGTTGTTGTTGTAACCATTATTCCCTACCCCTGTCTGGAAATCGAAATTTACATAAGGATACGTGCTGACACCCATAGCGTAATCCAAAAAAGGCACATCGGGCTGATAAGGATCACCCCCATAGGTGTGACAGGCTGCCAGTACGGACTTGTCCGCATATTCGGCCGACTTGCGTACATCTTCCATCGCAGCGATCATAAAAGGACAGTAGCCGCAACCCAAGCCCGTGAACTGCGTGATGAGCGTCCGGCGGACGAACGAGGTGTTGTCCGGCTGGGGATCTTCCGGAGCGTCAGGCACCGAGAACTCTACAGCAGAAATGGTTGTCGGACGATCTTTGGTATTGTGGGTCTTATAAGCAACCCAGAACGAAAATTCACCCGGCTCGGTAACAGTGTACACAAGCGTGTTGTCCTCGATGGTGAATTTCGAAAGGTCGAGCACGTCGTTGCTCTTGGCATCGTAGAAAGCGACTGCGTCGAGCGACAATTTCACTTTGTCATAATAGACATTAATGCGGGCGGCATCCTGCCCGTCGGCATTGATTACCGTCGTCGATGCCGTCACCTGCAGACCGTTTTCGATGTTTTCATTCGTACCCCCATTGCCGTTTTGACCGTTACCGGGGGTCACCGGATCCTGCCCCGAACATCCCGCGCTCAACATAGCCATACAAAGCGCAGGGATAATGAATTTCTTGAATTTCATAATCTGTTTTTTAATTAAAAGGATGAAGTGATCACAAGGTTCAGACCCGTGTAAGCCGGCATATAACGACACGCCCCTCCCGAACAAACATAGCCTGCACGATTGCGGCCGTAGCTGAGTTGAATACGCGTACGATTTTTCAGGTAACTGAATCCTGCACTGTAATAATTCGTTTTAGTAAAGGAGTTAGCCTCGGTCTCGTCGAGGTTATACATATCGCTCACAAAGAAACTCCAATGCGGCACCATGTTGAACTCCACCAAAGCCGCGACCCAGTCACCCTCGTAGTCGGTCGAATAAAGGTATTGCGCCTCGACGCGCAACGACTTTTTCGAGTCGAATTTGTAGGTGACATCGCCTATGAAAATGTTGGATACGTAGGTCTGACGCTGGAAACCATGACTCGGGTTGCGCTTCTGGATCGAAACAAGCAGCGAGGTTTTGAGTTTCTTGTTCCACTGGCGCTCTACATCGATGTTAATATCACGCCACATCAACTCCCGCTCGCCCGATTCGCTCTGCTCCGAACGCAGCGTATAGAAAGTGGATAAGTTGGCGTGGAAATTCCAGTAGCGATGACGGTTCGACTTGCTGCGATACGTATAGTAGAGATCCACCTGACCGCCTATTTCGCCGTCGGTATTAACGATATACGGTTCCAAATTGGCCAACAGGTAAGTGTACTGGCGCGTCAGAGAGGGCAGGTAGTTGAGTACATTGCCCGTACCAGAGCCGTAAAGCGAAAGCATCGTCCCCATACGGTCTAACCGGCGGAAACTACCCGAGATGCTGAAAGGTCCGTAGTTATAACCGGCCTCGACCAAGATGGCGTTGCCGGCTGCGGCTACGTCCGCAACAGTCGAGTAGATGTCCTTCCCCTTATATACGTATTCGCCTTTGAGCGAAAGCCCCTTCCAGTCGAAATTCAGGCGACCCGAATACATGTTCAGGTTGGGCGAGGTAAGTCCGCGAGAGGCGAAGTCGATCGTCTGATCCTTGTCGAGCGACTCGTAGCGGTTGACGTAGCTGCCCTCAGCCGAGAACTGCGCAACGTTCCAACCGAAAATATCATTCAATGAAATGTGCAGATCGGCACCGCGCACCCACGAATCCGCATAGTCGGTGTAGAGCCGGGGACGACCGTACATACCTTTCACCTCGACGTAGTCGCCGAAGCGGTAGATACCCTGCACACCCTCGATCGAATTGTTGAATCCCAGCTGACGGTCTTCGAACGAACGAAAAATAAGTCCGCTGCCGAACTGGTCGAAAATATCACCCACCCGCACGGAATAGTTGTGATCCTGCCACTGGATATACTTCGAGGAGAGATAGAAGTGATAGGCTCCGGGCTGCTGGCCGATCTCATATCCCTGCAATGCAGGGAGATAAGCGTCAATCTGGAGTCCCGCAGAAAAACGACCGTTCATGTAGTCGAGTTTCATGTAGTTGTTCGAACCGAAACGATCGTCGGGAGCAGTGCCTGCTGCACCCAATCCCGAGTCGTCCTGGTAGTAGATCGAGTTGCTCTCGAAACTACCGGAGAGCTGGCCCTCCCCCACGCGAACCTGCGCCGAAACGGCAAGCGTCGCCAAGAGTGCAAGCGCCAAGCCAAACAGTTTTTTCAACATATCGGAATCTTTTTTCGATTTAAAGAGTAACTCTCTTCTGCTTCCATAAAATACGCCTCCGCACCTCCAGCGGATTTGCGCATCCGGTTATTTTATAAAAGCATAAAGCAGGGGGAAAATTCCCATTCCGGGTACCTCCCCCTGCCTTATTTCAAAAGAGTCTGTTAGCGACGGATATATTTACCTGCCGCCCGCTGCTTCCAACGCTCGCGGAGCGACTTCTCGGCAAGAGGAGTAACCTTAAGCGGCTCGTAGCTCTTCGCATCAGATACGCTCGTGCGGCTCAACGGGCGGACAGCACGCTCGGCACCCAGCACATCGTTCGTCGTCACGGACTTGCCGCCCTTGACAACCGACTTCACGGACTCACCATTCCAACCCTTGGTCAGCGTCAGTGCGCCGCATACCCGGGTGTTGGTCGAATACTGTCCTCCGTACATTATCTTCGCTGCATTCGGGTAGTAAGTATCACCTTGGTACTCATATCCCCCTACAGTGATCGTAGAGTTATCGCTGCTAATCGTTACGGGGAACTCACCCTGCGTAATCGCCATTTTGCTGATACCAATGAAATAGTACTCGGCCCCCTTGTTCCATAACGTAAGCGGCGGCAGGTTGGTTACGTCGAACGGAGCGACTACGGAACCGTCGGATTTCATCTCGAGATACCACTTCGGACCGAAATCGAAGAACATAGACTCCGTATCGTAGCCGTTGTACTCTTCCGTAGTTGCGATGAAAAGGTCGTATGGCGTCTTCCAGCCGGCCAGGTAGTTGGTACTGTACTCGTACTTCGGACGGTCGATATCGAGTCCCAGGCAAAGCAGGCGGTTCTGGCCGCGCAGACGCTCATTGTAGAGCTTAAGCTGCTTCTTGAAGCCCTCGTACAACTTCTCTACCTGCTCTTTCGAGTAGTTTGTGTTATTCAGATAGTATTCAATGACCTCCTGGGACAGACTCTCCGGACACGTCAGTCCAGAAACGATCTCCACCTTGCAGGTCATCGGCGCCTCGCCGCCCTCGTATTCAGCCGACAGCGTCCACTCACCCAGCAGACTTTCGAAATACTTCGAATCTACCGGCTCTTTATCAGGTACAGGCATAGAACGCTTCTTGCCGATGGCAGAACCATCTTCGTCGGGATCGTTGCCGGTACCCTCGTCATTGTAAGCGATTACACCCAGGTAGGTGTTGGCGTCGGGACGGGTCGAGAACATTACGTTGTAACCCTCGGCCGAGTTGATCTTCTCGATCTCATCCGGAGTAAACGCGTTACCGTTTTCGATCAGGTCGGTGTTAGTCTTGCCGGCGTTGAGTTCGACCTCCCACTCACGCTCGTAGTTGGCAGCGTACTTGGCAGTCACCGCGTCACCCGTAGTACATTTGATATTGAACCAAACTTCGTAGGGCGACTCCTCATGACCTTCCGGAGCATCGATACCGGTAACGGTTACCTCGGGAGCCGGTTTCGTAGGTTCGGGCAGCGTAAAGCCTTCGAGTTTGGCGAAAGCCTGCTTCGAACCGGTATTATCGTTGATACCCACCGCATAGACGTAATACTTCGTACCCGGCGTGAACTTTATGAAATACTCCGTCAGGTTGAAAGAGAAGTCGGTCTCCCCTTTGGGAATCTCATAAACCAGGGCGTTCATAACATAAGGCGCATTGAAAGAGGTCAGCGCCCACTGCATATTCGACAGGTCATCTTTCAGCAGTGATGCTTTAATGCCCTCCATGTCATACTCCTCGAAAATACCAAGGACCAAATAGGATATGCCCTCGCACAACTCGAAAGTGAGCAGACCGCCGTTGGGTCTCAATTTATCGGTATTGATCTTGATCTCACCGAGTTTTTCGGGCTTCTTGTTGGTAACCTCTATCTTCTGGTAGTAGCCGGTCCAGAAATCGCCCTGCTCTACATCGTCGGCACGGGAACCGGTTTCTCCCAAGATACCACCGCCACCGCCGACAGCTTCGTAGTATGCGTCCTGATCCCAAAGGGGCAAATAGTATCCCTGACCGAAGCCCCAAGGGTGCTCGCCGGATGCGAACTCGCCGAGCAGCACATAATTGAGCTGTCCAGGCACCATCGGGTTCCAGAGCGTCATCATCGAGCCGTCCTCATTGGTTATAGGCTCGCCATTCTCGTCGCGTAAAATCGAATTCTCCTCGTTGAATACAAAAACAGTATCCTCGGTAATATAGTTGTGATATATATCGTCGAAGAGATTCATCATGTCGGCGTCGGTATACATCATACTCTGATAATTATACGTCAACATGTCTATCAGCAGATATTTGATCACATTCTCGGGATCGGTCGGCTGGAATTTCACGTTCATGCTAAAACTCATGTAGTCCACGTCAAACACGTCGTACGCGTCATCGCCGAACGAAGCGGTCTTGGCCTCAACCTCGAGAACCTTCTCAAAGAACTCTTCGTTCGCAGTGGTGGCAGCCACATAGATCACATACTCCGTATCGGGGTCCAATTTACTTACGGTCAGCGAAGAAACGCCGTCCGCAATCGCAGATTTGACGCCGGTCGCAAAGACGATCGTTGCCGTCGGGGTCTCCTTGGCATCGGCCTTGGGCGTCGCCAGGTAAGCAATTTCTGTCAAATTAGCGGCAGTCACCTCCAATTTGACTGTCGAATACTGTGCTTCAAGGAACTTCACTTCCAATGAAGGCCAAGTACCGGGGTCTGGTTCTGTCTTGTCGTCGGTACACCCCGTCAATCCTACTCCTGCAAGCAGCATGCATACAAGAGAAAATAAATTAACAAATAAATGTTTCATAAAAAAATTTTTAATAAGGTAATTAAGGGTTTCTTCGTTTACAATATTATCATATCACCATTCGTCTGCGGTTAAAGCAAACCATCTGCATGGCCTTTTCGCAAAATACGGGTGTAAATATAAAAATTATTTTATAAAAAAACAAAAACAGAAAATTTCACCAGCTATCTATTTCCGCAATAAATGATCCACGACGAGATTCCTGCTTTCGGCGAAACGCCGGATCTCATCCTGCTGGTTGGCAAGATGCTGTTTTCCCATGCTGACACGTAAATAACCTATTATCATAATACAAATGATTTTAACCGAGGCAACGTCGCCTCGGTCGGTAAAGGTAAGCGTATGCTTCGGGAGCACCGGAATACAAAACCTTCCGGCATAAACAGTCCGGACCAGCCGCAAAGCCCGGAAAATAGATGGAATTATCATATTCGTTCGCACCGAATGATCCCCACAGCGGTTTTCTACCTCCGAATTTGGATTTTTGCCGGATTTTGCTTAATTTGGTGATATTGATCCTCTCGGACAAAGGCTACCTTCCATGACGAAACACACGATAATATTTATGACATTATTCATTTGTTCGAGTTGTCGTAGCTTGCAGGGCACGGTATTTTGCATCGATCGGCAATCGGACAATCTCAACAATCGGTTAAAATTATCGGACTACACCCTGGACCGAGCAGGCAATTCCATGATTACGGATCGGGATACGATCTATCGGTTAGCGCTGCTTTTAGGTAACGATACGACGGGATACGGAAATTGGAAACAATATTATCGAATTCCTTTCGACGGGAATCGTACCATGAGATTGGTCCTCGACGGAGGCGACGATCCGGGGCCGCGAGAATATTTAATATTGCACGACGAACACGGTAAAATTGTTCGCTATATCGAAATTGCGGCGGAATATGGAGATGGTCCCCGCTCAAAAAAAATATATAGCGTGCTGACTAAAGACAGCCTGTATGTTTACACGGTTACTACGGAAGCATTTTTGACCGGCGACGATTTTATAGACGATACGAAACCTGCAACAGCGGATACGATGAAAAAAAGCTACCATATCGGCGACTTGACAGCGATTTACAGGTAAAACTTAGTTAAAGATTGTTCGGGCAAAGCTCAAAATTTCTCAGCAGCTCAAAATAATTCCGACATTTTACGGCATCGGATTTGGCATTATCGGAAATATTGCGTAATTTGGGTTGCAATTCGATACTCTTTGATGGCAAAAGCGACTGTACGAATTTTCAAAAATCACGGATTCAAACAAATCAACCGGAATATCGAAGAACTGAAATTTACCCTATTAAATTATAACACGGTCAGTTTCCTACGTAAAATCCGGCAGGAAAAACCGCAGCGGCAGCGAATATGAAACGAATAAGTTTTCTGGCGATATTCTTCGTCATCGCTTCTCTCGGTGCCATCCACGCCCAACAACGCACGGGTTTCGCCTATTACGACCTCGACCGCCTCTACGACACGATCCCGTCGCTCTTCTACGACGACACGGACTACACACCCGAAGGACGGCTGCGCTGGAGCGGCGAGCGTTACCGCGCCAAAGTCGAACGGGCGGGCGCTGTAATCGGCCGGATGGCGATGCCGCTCGCAGGAGTGTATGGAGTCGAAAACGAGGAGGTTGTCAAAGACTTGGTCCGGGCGTCGGACCTGCCGTACAGTTATGTGCACCGCACCCTCAATACGCTGGACGGGATGGATTTCGCCTTGCTCTACTATGCCGACCGGTTCTTCACGGAACGTATCGAAACAGGTTATGGCTACCTCTGCGTCGAGGGTATGC
>ULXT01059481.1_pt1 | contig 14587 bp, 18 predicted proteins | sample 1961571 | NCBI WGS metagenome assembly ULXT01 (sample SAMEA4835846, study PRJEB28245) | human gut metagenome | biome: gut microbiome; material: fecal sample | place: Denmark | collected 2008
ACAAAGATAGTCGCGGTCTTGCTTTTCATAGAGGAAATATATGTATAACTTTTAATAGTTAAAAGTGTTTGTAGGATAAAACTAATGCTTTATTATTGCGTTTAACTTTTTAGCGTAATGGTGTGTGAAATAAAAAATCCCTAAAACTCAGCGAGCTATAGGGATTTTTATATGATGTGGTGATATTTATAGTTGAATGAATTCTACATCATCTACAACCAATTCTTGCTTTCCAAATGTGTAGAAACCAAATCCGGCATATTCCAATGGCATGTAGCGTACTTTTAGAATTTGCATTCCGTCTACGATGAATGTCAGCGTTTGACCATCGCTGGTAAGTTCCCATTCTTGATCTACTTTCTTTTTGTCTTCCCATTTAACGCCTTGTGAGATAGCACCTACTACCCGACCATCAACATGACGTTCAAAACGAACCATTTCACTGTTAAAATTAAAACAATAGAAATTACCTCCGTCTCGGTAATTGAAAACTAATCCAGTTGTTCGATCGTTTGCCAGTTTTTTAATATTGACGTGGGTTCTGATAGTAAAAGGTTGCTGTACGTTGAGTGGAGCATAGCAGTGCGTTTCAAAAAACGTATTTTCTCCTACTTTAGTTGCCACACCGCTAAGTGCTGTCAATGCAATACCCAATCCTTTGTTTTCGCCTTTAGAGGTGATAGTCATTGTTCCACCGTCGATGATTGCGGTTCCGCTATTGCTTTCGTAAGCGCATTCAGTCCACTCCAAAGAGTTTGCGTCAAATGTTTCTTTAATGCTTTGGGCATACATGGCGTTGGATATGCCTAATGCGATAGTGATGATTCCGATAAATTTTTTCATGTTGTTTGTTATTTTAGTCGATTAATGATTACAAGTTGCTGATTTTTCCTATTCTTGTCTGTAATTCTTCTATAATGGGTTCAAATTCCTTGGGGATTCTATCCACTTCGGTAAATTCTCCATGACGTGCAGCATAACTGCCTGCAACTTCTGATTCGATTTTTATCTGAAAAGCTACTCGTTTAGGAGAGGAAATGTCTCTGATGGTTACCCGGTTTCGGATTTGTTTTTCAGACAAAGTGAATGTTTTATACTGCCAAGGAGTTTGTAAATATCCGCCATACATGTCTGTGGCAGCTATCTCGTCAAAATAATTTAGCAATATTTGATGGAGGAGTTTCCAAGCGGCACTCACATCTACTTTATCACCTTCTATTTTATAATACAAAGGGTCAATGTCAATCGTGAAGAATTTGTTGACAATTCCCGAAGCTGCAGAAGCACGGTAGAAACCGTCTTGTTGTAAGGCGAAAGAAAGGCTTCCTCGTTTATCCCCGCCATAGAATTTGGTTAATATAGGTGTGTATTCATTGCATTCGCACCGGATGATTACCACTTCATTCTTTTTCTTTGGACGGGTAAATTCCGCATATCCATATCCTGCGAGTGTGTTGTTGATATAGATAGCCGCTTCTTTGGGTTCTACCGTAACTTTGATGATTTTAGGCTTTTTAACAGCTTGCGCACTTATGGCAAATGTGAATAGCAAGCCCAATAAGAAAATGACTCTTTTCATAACTGTTATAATTTTATCTTGTTTTTGATTTGATTGGTTGTCCTGAAGAATATCGATAGTCCTTGGGTATTCTTAATTCATAAAGTTGATTCTTTTTCCCTTTTACATAAAAGTTCCTTGAGTAGATTTCAATGCCATTTTCTCGGCATGACACGTTAATGTAGTCATTCCCTTTAGGTACAATATAGTGTACGAGACCTCTTCCAACATATTCTCCATCTACATAGATTTCGATGTGTTGTTCATCGCATGATAAATTGATAGGGATGCTGCTTGCGCAAGAGCAGAAGCTGATTGCGGCAATAGCTGCAAATATAATTTGTTTCATAACTTAAATTTTAATGAAACAAAATTACGCATAGTTGGAATTTCTTATGATGAGTTGCGTGTGGATATAAATCACATTTGTGTAGAATAAAATTCATACTTTTCTAATTCATTGCTGTAGTACACAAAGAAATTGTGATGCAAGATAAATGAGATGCGAAGTAATAATGCAGTATCGATACTTTCACGCTTGAATATGGAATACACATTGGTTCGTTCGCAGCAAAGTTTATTGGCGAACCACGTTACAGAACGTTCTTGGTGTTGAAGTTCTTCTTTTATCAATGCTCCGATGTGTATCATGGTGTATAAATAAGGTAGAACATTGTTTATAAGGTTAATACTAAATTGATTGATATGCTTCTTTAGACCGTTGGCTCCAAGGCGGTGTTTTTCATTAGTACGTATATATACATAAAAAACGTGGAGCCAGTCCTGTCAATCGTTCCACATTCTAAAGGCTCTCGCATTGCCCTGTTCGTCGAAACGAGCAACGCCGAAAGCCCCACGCCGATGTTTGTATATAATATACCCTTCGCATATCTTTCTTGACAAAAGATACACTTAAGGTACGTATAATAAACATCCCATAGGGCGTTCCCGTTGCTTTGTTTTTGACGAACAGTTTGAATTTGCGAGATTCTTAGAATGTCAAAACCAAAGCGCTCAGTAACGCCTTTTATGTATATATGTCCCACCCATCCGTTCCAATGAAAAATAGTACGGCGTGGTGAAACATCACAAAAGTAATAAAAACAATAATACGATGCAGCTTTTTCTTGATTTTTTTCTTTGTCTGTCCGATTATTATCGTGTTTCCTCCGTACGCAAGCTGATGCCTCCTCGTGCTGTTTATCCTTTGAAAAATAGGTGATGAAAGTGCTTTAAAAAGTAATATATACTGCGTATTCCAATAGATATGATTTTATAAGCGTATAGATATAACTTTATTGATATACGAAGTATATATTACTTTCTACTAGGGATAAATAGGAGTGTTTTCAGGATAATTCTTACAGGTGGATGCGTCTGCTATGCGGAGTGAAGATGGATATTATTGTAGACTTTTACTTAAATCCTTTATTCGTCAATTCTGCGAAGTTTCTCCTGATTCTTCTTATCGTATGCTTCTCCTCTTGGTAGCAGATATTCAAACATAACTATATCGTTTTCAATATACACATGGAAGGTAAAGAAAGCCCTATAACTTCCGATGCGTATGCGATAGACATAATCAAAGTCAACCAGTTTTTTGCAATCGCTAATTTGGTTAATGCTTTGGGCATCGATGACTTCTTGTATGGCATTTCTAACAGAATCAAGCATCTTTCCGGATAGCTTTCTCACTGCTTTTACGAACGCTTTAGAATATTCTACTTTCATTTTCCTTTAACGCCCAGCCAATTTTCAAAATCCTGTTTCTCTTTTCTGCTTACTTTTACATGTCCGTCAGGTTCATGTCTGGAAAGCCAACGGTATGCCTCGTTATCATCCATACCTGTCAGCATATCTTCTACATCTTTGGCGAGCAGACTTTCTATGTATCTTTTCAGGTTTGTACCTTGTAGCGCTGCTTTAACGGACAGATAACGGAAAACATCTTCCGGAATATCTATCACTTTTCTTTTTGTAGTTTTAATCGTTGCATCCATAATCCGGCACTTGTTTTTGCAAAGATATATACATTATATGATATATACAATAATAACCGGATAAAATAAAAATCCCCATAACTCATCGAGTTACAGGGATTTCTGTATGGTAAAGTAAGTAAGATTACTTGTTCAGAGCCAAAGCCACATTAACGGCGCAAGCTACAGTACATCCTACCATCGGGTTGTTACCGATACCGAGGAAGCCCATCATTTCTACGTGAGCGGGAACTGATGAAGAACCTGCGAACTGAGCGTCTGAGTGCATACGGCCCAATGTATCGGTCATACCGTAAGAAGCAGGACCTGCAGCCATGTTGTCGGGGTGCAGTGTACGGCCTGTACCACCACCTGATGCTACCGAGAAGTAAGGCTTGCCGGCAAGTACACGTTCTTTCTTGTAAGTACCAGCTACCGGGTGTTGGAAACGGGTCGGGTTGGTAGAGTTACCTGTGATAGATACGTCTACGTTTTCATGCCACATGATAGCTACACCTTCGCGCACATCGTCGGCACCGTAGCATTTTACTTTTGCACGCGGACCGTCTGAATACGGAGTTTCGTTTACGATGTGCAATTCACCGGTGAAGTAATCAAACTTCGTCTGAACGTATGTAAAGCCGTTGATACGAGAGATAATCATGGCGGCGTCTTTACCCAGACCGTTCAGGATGCAACGCAACGGGTTGGTACGAACCTTGTTTGCCATTTCTGCAATCTTGATAGCACCTTCGGCAGCAGCGAATGATTCGTGGCCTGCCAAGAACGCAAAGCACTGGGTTTCTTCGCGGAGCAGACGGGCTGCCAAGTTTCCGTGACCCAAACCTACTTTACGGTCATCGGCTACAGAACCCGGAATACAGAACGATTGCAAACCGATACCGATAGCTTCGGCAGCATCGGCAGCGTTCTTGCAGCCTTTCTTCAGTGCGATGGCGCAACCTACTACGTAAGCCCACTTAGCGTTTTCGAAGCAGATACCCTGGGTTTCCTGACAAGTCAGATACGGGTCGAGTCCTGCTTCTTCACAGATCTTGTTAGCTTCTTCAATGTCTTTGATGCCGTTTTCGTTCAATGCAGCCAGAATCTGCTTCATGCGACGGTCTTGACTTTCAAACTGTACTGGTCTAATCATAATCTGTGTCCTCCTATTATTCTTTACGTGGGTCAATATATTTAACTGCGCCTTGTTCGGGTTTGAAGCGACCGTAAGTTCCGGTTACAGCTTTCAACGCTTCGTTAGCGTCAACACCCTTCTTCACTTGTTCCATGAATTTGCCCATGTGAACATATTCATAACCGATTACCTGGTTGTCTTTGTCCAAAGCCATGCGGGTGATGTAACCTTCGGTCAGTTCGAGGTAACGGGTACCTTTTGCTTTTGTTCCGTACAATGTACCTACCTGGCTGCGGAGACCTTTACCCAAGTCTTCCAAGCCTGCGCCGATCATCAAGCCGCCTTCTGAGAAAGCTGATTGGGTACGGCCGTAAACGATTTGCAGGAACAATTCACGCATGGCTGTATTGATAGCGTCGCAAACCAAGTCGGTGTTCAAAGCTTCCAAGATAGTCTTGCCCGGCAGGATTTCAGATGCCATAGCAGCTGAGTGGGTCATACCTGAGCAACCGATGGTTTCTACCAGACATTCTTGGATAACGCCTTCCTTAACATTTAAAGTCAGCTTGCACGCACCTTGCTGAGGAGCACACCATCCCACACCGTGGGTCAAACCAGAAATGTCTTTGATTTCTTTTGCTTGAATCCATTTCCCTTCTTCAGGAATTGGAGCCGGACCGTGATTGGGTCCTTTTGCGACACAACACATGTGTTCAACTTCGTGTGAATAAGTCATATTCGTTACGTTTTTATTGAGTAATAAAAAATAAGTAGTTCTTACTTGCGGATGGGGGAAGCTTTCCCGAATCCGCACGCAAAGTTAGTCGTTTTCTTGATTTGTGCAACGTCTCGGGACGAACTTTTTGCTGCATTTTAATGATATTTTTTACCCTGTCCGCCATTTTGCAATGTCAGCTTGGCAAAATCTTTTTCGTATGTGGATGAAAAGATTTATCTTTGCGGCGTGATTACTATCGTATAATAATCGAACACAGAGACACAGAGGCACGGAGTTTTTTATTTCTCCGTGTCTCCGTGCCTCCGTGCCTCTGTGTTCCAAAAGAGAAATAAATGGAAGAAAAGAAGATAACAGTGAGCGATGAGGCCTTGCGCCGGGCGGCGGGCGAAGGCATGGACGAGTTCTTGCGGGTATTTACCGACCGCTATCTGGAAGTGACGGGCGAGCAGGTCAATGCCGATGCGATGCCTCTGCTTAACGGATGGCAGCATACGCTTTTGGGCTACCGCCTGTTTTGCGAGGAAGTGAACGAAGGCGGCTTCGTGCAGCTCATCCAGAACGGATACGGCCCGTATATTTTCCTCAACCCTTTTGCCAAGGCGATGCGCCTGATGGGGGCAAAGGAATTTTCGAAGCTGGTGTACGAGGCGAAGAAGATTTATGATGCGCATCGGGAGGACTTGGAGCAGGAACGCGATGAGGACGAGTTTATGGCGATGTACGAACGGTATGAGGAGTTCGACGACCTCGAAGAGCAGTTCATGGATATGGAAGAGGAGGTGACCGGGCAGGTGGCGCGTTATGTAGACGGGCACCTCGAAGATTTCGCCTTGATTGTAAAAGAAGGGGAATAAGCCTCTCCGAAGTTATCTGTTATGCATTTGCAGACACAGATATAATAAAGGAGATGCAGGCATGCGGACACGGGTAAAAACGCATGCGGTTGCGTAAGCCGATGCAACCGCTTGCGTGGGCGGATGCAGCCGCCTGCGTAAGCCAACGCAGGCAGATGCGTTTCCCTTAGTTTCCCAAGTGCGGGCGGAATGCAGGGAATAAGATTTTGTTTGCAAAAGAATGTTAAACCCGATATCCCCGTGCAGTATTTTCAGCATCTTTGCATTCTAACTAAAAATATTAATCAAATTCATTGTAAAATCAATAAAGGAAGAACATGAAAAAATTTAAATTGGGTGTGCTCGCGATGGCACTGGTATCGATGTTAGGGTTTACGTCTTGCTTGGATAGTGGAGAGACAAGCAATACACGAACTTTTACAGGACCTCTTAGAGTCTCAAATTTTATGGGGCTTTATACACTTTATACTCCTTTTGGCGGTGTATTAACACCTTTGAATCCGGAACTTTTAGAAGGGGTAAATGATTATTCTCAATATACGTGGGCGTTTTATTCGGTTGATTATGATACTCAAGATGAGAACGCGGCCGAGTTGGATGTCACGGTGTTAAGTTATTTTTATGTTAGAGATGGTATAGTAGCAGAAATTGCTCCGGCAGAAGAAAGTAAATTAGCACCTGTCCGTGACGTAAACTTCGATGAGTTCGCTTATAACAACGATGCCCGTGGGATGTTTTATGGCGTAAGTGATTTGTTCGTTCCAATTTATTATTACATGAGAAATGTGGATACGGATGATAAAGATGAAACGAATGCAGAATTGGCAAAGCACCAGTTTACTTTATCTTATAATCCGTCTGAAGATTTTAATGCCTCTACAATGACGTTGCATCTGACACATGTGGTGTCGGATTTGGAAGAAGGCGGGACATTTACGCAAAGTACTGGCAATATACAGCATTTTAATCTTGCCTCTCCATTGGAAACTTATGAGCAGACTTATAATACTAATCCGAGCCGTATTATCATTTCGTTTGAGCAGAATAGTACGAATAATGACTATGAAAATGCAAATGAGCAAGAGTTCTCGTTTGATTATCAGGCGGTTGTAGATTATTATGAAACATGGGAAAATTCTAATGGTTCTAATGAATAACCGATAGTTTTAAGTGCGAAAGGAAGCCGGACATCTTTTGTCCGGCTTTATTTTTATATATGTGCGTTTATTCCAATCTTTTTTGTACATTTGCAGTTCGAGTATGAAACAAAAATAAGAGAGTTTTGAATTATAAAGGATTATTTCATCAGATATGGACCCTCTTGTCGGCTCCGGGCAAGGCATGGGACGAGATACGGGAGCGTGGAGGAGCGCACGACATCCAGGCAGGGTTTGTTTACCCGTTGATAGGTCTTTGCGGATTGTCCGAGTTCATCGGCGTGTTTATCGGCAGGGAATTTTCTTCGCTGATGTTTCAAGTGGCATTGACGCGATGTTGTGCGGTGGCTGTAGCCTTGTTCGGCGGCTTCTTTCTTTCGGCATACGTGCTGGATAAGCTTGCCGTCCATTGGCTGAAAGCGGGAAGCATGCGCGGAAAGATGCAGGTCTTCACGGGCTATTCGATGGTGGTGACTTTTGTGTTGACTATTGTAAGCGGCTTGTTCTCTATCGCCTTGCTTCATTGGATATTGCAGGTGTACACCGTCTTTGTGGTGTTCGAGGGCGCGCGCCGCTGGCTTATGCTTTCGCAAGCCTGGCAGATACCGTTTACGCTTGTGGCTACATTGGTTATCCTGTTTTGCCCGATGCTGATAGAATATGTGTTTAATCAATTGTCTGTAATTTTGAATTGAAGATGAAAACAAACGCAAGCAACATAAATATCAAAAACAAACGTGCCTCGTTCGATTACGAGTTTATCGACACCTATACGGCAGGCATCGTGCTGACGGGTACCGAAATCAAGTCTATCCGTCAGGGCAAGGCGAGCCTGGTCGATACGTTCTGTTTCTTTTCGCGCGGCGAGTTGTGGGTGAAGAACATGCACATCGCCGAATACTTTTACGGTTCGTACAACAATCATGCGGCACGGCGTGACCGCAAGCTTTTGCTTACAAAGAAAGAGCTTCGCAAGCTGGAACGTACTTCGGCAGAGCCGGGATTCACTATCGTGCCTACCCGTATGTATATCAACGAGAAGGGGCTGGCAAAGGTGGTCATTGCCCTTGCCAAAGGAAAGAAGCAATACGACAAGCGCCAGAGCCTGAAGGAGAAAGAAGACAAGCGGATGATGGACCGGATGTTTAAACGGTGAGTGTAGAAATGATTTTGAACACAGAGGCACGGAGGCACAGAGTTTGATACTTGGAGCTTTTTTATTAAGAAAAAACTCTGTGGCTTCGTGTCTCTGTGTTCAATCTTATAATAAGAAGCAATGAAAACAATACAAGAACAGATAAACGAACGTATCTTGGTGCTGGACGGGGCGATGGGAACCATGATTCAGCAATACGGACTGACGGAAGAGGATTTCCGTGGAGAACGGTTCCGCGAGGTGCCCGGCATGTTGAAAGGGTGCAACGATGTGTTGTGCCTGACCCGTCCGGATGTGATAGCAGATATCCACCGTAAATACTTGGAGGCAGGTGCCGATATTATCGAGACCAATACCTTCAATGCCACCCGTGTGTCGATGGCAGATTATCATTTGGAAGGGTATTGTGCGGAAATCAACCGTGATGCGGCACGTCTGGCACGCCGGCTTGCCGATGAATATACGGCAAAGAATCCGGAGAAGCCGCGTTGGGTGGCAGGGTCGGTAGGCCCTACCAACAAGACCTGCTCGATGAGTCCCGATGTGAACAATCCTGCTTACCGTGCCCTGACCTTCGACGGGCTTGCCGGGGCTTATCTGGAACAGATGACGGCATTGCTGGAAGGTGGGGTAGACACGATTTTGATAGAAACCATTTTTGATACCTTGAATGCGAAGGCGGCTATCTGTGCCGCAGAACAGGCGATGGAGCGATGCGGCCGCAAGGTGCCTCTGATGCTTTCGGTCACGGTCTCGGATACGGGCGGACGTACCCTTTCGGGACAAACGCTTGACGCATTCCTGGCTTCGGTGCAGCATGCCGATATCTTCTCTATCGGGTTGAACTGTTCGTTCGGTGCCCGTCAATTGAAACCATTCCTGGAGCAACTTGCCCGCCGCGCGCCTTATTATATCAGTGCATATCCCAATGCCGGGCTTCCCAATACGCTGGGACAATACGACCAGACTCCCGAAGAAATGGAGGGGGAAGTAAAAGAGTACATCGATGAGGGCTTGGTGAACATTATCGGTGGATGTTGCGGAACGACCGAAGCCTATATCCGGCGGTTTGCTTCGCTGGTGGAAGGCAGAAAACCGCATCAACGGGTGGATGCTTCGAAGTATTTATGGCTTTCGGGCTTGGAGTTGCTGGAAGTTACGCCCGAAATCAATTTCGTCAACGTAGGCGAGCGGTGTAACGTGGCAGGCTCGCGCAAGTTCCTTCGGTTGATTAATGAAAAAAAATACGAGGAAGCTTTGTCCATCGCCCGCAAGCAGGTGGAGGACGGAGCGTTGGTGATTGACATCAATATGGACGACGGTTTGCTGGATGCCGTTCAGGAGATGACCACCTTCCTGAACCTCATCGCATCGGAACCCGATATCGCGCGCGTACCTATTATGATAGACTCGTCCAAGTGGGATGTGATGCTTGCCGGACTGAAATGCGTGCAGGGCAAAGGCATTGTCAATTCCATTTCGTTGAAAGAAGGCGAAGCGGTCTTTATCGAACGTGCCCGTACCATCAAGCGTTATGGCGCGGCGGTTATCGTCATGGCTTTTGATGAGAAAGGGCAGGCAGATACTTACGAACGGAAGATTGAAGTATGTAGCCGTGCCTATCGCATCCTGACGGAACAGGTGGGCTTCCGGTCGCAAGACATCATTTTCGACCCCAACGTGCTGGCGGTAGCTACGGGGATGGAAGAACATAATAATTATGCCGTCGACTTTATTCGTGCAACTGGATGGATCCGGAAGAACCTGCCGGGAGCACATGTCAGCGGGGGAGTGAGCAACCTGTCTTTTGCCTTCCGTGGGAATAATTACATCCGCGAGGCGATGCATGCCGTATTCTTGTATCATGCGATAGCACAAGGCATGGATATGGGTATCGTCAATCCGGCATCGTCGGTGCTTTATACCGATATTCCTGCCGATATTTTGGAACGTATCGAAGACGTGGTGCTGAACCGCCGTGCCGATGCTGCCGAACGGTTGATAGAGGTGGCGGAAAAGCTGAAGGCGGAGAAAGAGAATGCCGGAAATGCACAGGCGGCAGATGCTCATTTGGCATGGAGAAACCATGCGGATGTGGATGCGCGCCTGCAATATGCGTTGGTGAAAGGCATCGGCGATTATCTGGAAGAAGACTTGCAAGAGGCTTTAGGAAGCTATCCCGATGCGGTAAGCATCATCGAAGGACCGCTGATGAAGGGCATGAACCAGGTAGGGGAGCTGTTCGGTTCAGGCAAGATGTTTTTGCCTCAGGTGGTAAAGACGGCACGCACGATGAAGAAGGCGGTATCCATCTTGCAGCCTTACATCGAAGCGCAGAAGAAAGAAGGGGCGAAGAAGGCAGGAAAGGTGTTGGTAGCTACGGTAAAGGGAGATGTGCACGACATCGGGAAGAATATCGTGTCGGTCGTGATGGCGTGCAACAATTACGAAATCATTGACCTGGGTGTGATGGTTCCCGCCGAGAAGATTGTAGAAACGGCGATACGTGAGAAAGTCGACATCGTAGGATTAAGCGGATTGATAACCCCTTCGTTGGAGGAAATGGTGCATGTGGTGCGCGAGCTCGACCGTGCCGGCGTGCATATTCCGGTGATGATTGGCGGTGCTACGACTTCAAAGCTTCATACGGCACTGAAGATAGCTCCGGTCTATCACGGGCCGGTAATTTATATGAAAGATGCATCGCTGAATGCTCCCGTTGCCGCCCGCTTACTGAATCCGGCAACGCATGATGCTTTTGTAAAAGAATTGGCAGGCGAATATGAGGCACTGCGTGAAGGCAACAAAGAGAAGCAGGTAAAGTTTGCATCGCTGGAAGAAGCCCGGAAAAACAAGTTGGAGCTTTTTTAAATGAAGAATTAAGAATGAAGAATGCCATTCGGCTGAAGGCAATTCTTCATTCTTCATTCAAAAAGTTTTTCCGCTTGCGCCAATGTTTCCGGTTTTCCGATATCTATCAGGTGAAGATTTTGTGCTATGTATCCACCGATGCGTGCTTCTTTGCAGGTTTGAAGATAGAAGTCGGTAATGGAAAATTTCCCGGTCCAATGCCCGTCCATGTAACAGAAGAGGGAAGGGGAGATAACGTGGATGCCGCTGAAGGCATACGCTTCGTGTTGTTCGGGGTGATAGACAAAACCGTTGGGCTTGGTTTGCAGGGTCTGTTTGTTTATCCAGCCGCAAAGGCGGGCATTGTCTTTATCGAACAACAAGTAGCGTGAGGTTTCCCGTTGGCTGACCAATAAGGTTGCATCGTTTGTGCTTTGCCGGTGATAATCGTATAAGGCTTTCAGGTCGGTGTCTGACAATATATCCACATTATGCACCAAGAATGGCTCATTGCCGCTAAAGAAAGGAATGGCTTTCTTGATTCCTCCTCCGGTATCCAGCAATTCTTCTCTTTCGTCGCTGATATGGATGGTGATGCCGAAGTTCTGGTGGGCTTGCAGGAAATCGATAATCTGTTCGCCAAAGTGGTGGATATTGATGACGATTTCAGTAAATCCGGCTTGCTTTAGCTTTAGGATGACATGTTGCAGCATGGGGATTCCGTTTACAGGGACCAATGCTTTGGGTATCCGGTCGGTCAAGGGCTTGAGCCGGGTTCCCAGCCCGGCGGCAAATATCATGGCTTTCATGTTTAAGTAGATGTTGAGAATTAGTTATATCATCTGTCAGTTCAGAAACGCGGATTAACACGGATTTTCGCAGATGATTATTCTATTTATCTGTCCTTAATCTGCGTTAATCCGCGAAAATCTGTGTTTCGAATAGTACCATTTATTTTGTACACTTATTTAGTATTTGTAAGTGATATTTTGTTCGCGGTGGTTCACTTCTACGTTTACTCCGAATTTTTCGTGGATATGCTGTGCCACATGTTCGGCTGCATAAACCGAGCGGTGTTGTCCGCCTGTACATCCGAAACAGATGCTCAGGTGGGTAAAACCTCTTTCCAGAAAGCGTTGCACATGGGCGTCGGCCAGTGCGTATACGTGTTCTAAGAAGGTCAGTATCTCTCCGTCTTCTTCCAGGAACCGGATAACCGGCTCATCGCGTCCGGTCAGTTGCTTGTAGGCATCGTATTTGCCCGGATTGTGGATGGCACGGCAATCGAATACATATCCGCCTCCGTTGCCGGACGGGTCTTCCGGAATCCCTTTCTTGTAGGAAAAGCTCATGACCCGCACCGTAAGCTTGCGCTTGTTCAGTTCGGTGGCATATACGGGAAGCCTGGTTAATTGTTTCAGCACTTTGCATAGGTAAGGATATGCCGGAAAATCCTCTTCCAATAATTGGTCTAGGTTTTCGATGGCATACGGGATGCTTTGCAGGAAGTGCGGCTTCTGTTCAAAGTAACCACGGAATCCGTAGGCACCCAATACTTGTAAGGTGCGGAAGAGGACGAATTGCCTTAACTGTTCCCTAAAGTAGGATTCGGGCATGGGGCAATAGGCATGAAGGGCGTCCAAGTAGTCGTGTATCAGCTCTTCACGTAAATGTTGCGGGAATCGTGCTTTGGCTTGCCATAAGAATGAAGCCACATCGTAATAAACGGGTCCTTTCCGTCCGCCCTGAAAGTCGATGAAGTAAGGTTTCCCTTCCCGTATCATTACATTACGGCTTTGGAAGTCGCGGTACATGAAGGTGGAAAATGTATCGGCAAGCAATACTTGCGTCATGTTTTCGAAATCGTCTTCCAGTAAATTTTCCTGAAAGTCAATGCCCGTGGCTTTTAAGAAGCAATATTTGAAATAATTCAAGTCCCACAGGATGCTGCGCCGGTTGAATTCAGCTTGCGGATAGCAGACGGAGAAATCCATGTCTTCCGCTCCTTCGAATTGTATGCGTGGAAGCAGGCGGATGGTTTGTTTCAGCAAGGATTTTTCTTCGTTGCTGAATGTACCTGTTGTACGTCCGTGCCCAATGGCTTGAAACAGGGAGATGTCTCCCAGGTCTTCTTGCAAGTAAGCCATGGCATCGTCGGTTTGGGCATAAACGTGCGGAACGGGCAACCCTTTTGCCTCGAAGTGTTGTGCCATGTACAAGAAAGCACGGTTCTCAGCTTCCGATGTGCCGTATACGCCTATCAGTTGCGGGTTTCCTTTCAGGCGGTAATACTTGCGGTTAGAGCCTGCGCCAGCCAATGGTTCGATGTCTTCGGGGAGATGTCCGGTATATGTTTGGTACAGTGTTTGTATGTTTTCTTGATGCATAAGTCGTATAGGTGTTTCAGAGTCCGTTTTGTGCAAGGATGGCTTTCAGCTCGTCATCGGTCAGGTTTTCACATTCGGATTTGTCGTATAATGTGAGCAGCAATATATCTGCTTTATCCGATGTTACAAGTAAGGTCAGTGTAATGACTCTTGCCCCACCGCTTTTACCTTTCGAAGTAATAGACATTCTGATTTTGTGTAGTCCTTTACCTAGATCAGTTCCTTGAAATGGATTCTCATGTAATGAAGCAACAAGCAGATTTACGTCTTCTTTTAAAGATCGGTAACGTTTGCTGAGGCGTTTGAGTTCTTTTAGGAAATAGGGAGTCGGTTTTACATTATAGTTCATGATATACTTCTTCCCATGTTTGTAGTTGCAATTTTCCATCTTTATAGTGCTTTGCTTCTTGGCAAGCTTGATTGAATCCTTCTTTCAGTTCTTCTTTCGTGCGATAGGGCACAATGTCTTCTGCCAATGTATCAGTGGCGGTAAGGGGCTGTGCTTTCTCCTTTTGGATAGCAAGTTTCCTGATATAGTCCAATGCTTTCTTCATGCAGTTTTCATCATCGGCGATGTAACTCAACTGGCGGAACAGTTCCGCATTGATGCTTTTGGTACTCATGTGGGTATCTCCTTCTCCTTATTTATATATGCTTTCCGGCAAAGATAGTGAAATTTTTCCTGAATAAAAAAAGAGTTACCCGATTTCTCGGATAACCCTTCTTAGGTAGCCCGTGGGAGAATCGAACTCCCCTTTCAAGAATGAAA
>ULXT01005469.1_pt1 | contig 14448 bp, 12 predicted proteins | sample 1961571 | NCBI WGS metagenome assembly ULXT01 (sample SAMEA4835846, study PRJEB28245) | human gut metagenome | biome: gut microbiome; material: fecal sample | place: Denmark | collected 2008
CAAATCCGTCCATGCGGGGCATCATCACGTCTGCCACTACCACGTCCGGCTTTTGGCCGAAGAACTTTTCGATTCCTTCTTCCCCGTTTTCCGCCAAACGGATAGCGAAGCCTTGCCCTTCCAGCGTGTCCTTGATGATAAGGGCGAGTGTCTCCTCGTCCTCCACCAGCAGTACATCGATTATTGGTTCTCTATTCTTCATTCTTAATTCTTCATTCTTAATTTAATCGTGAATTCGCTTCCCCGTCCCGGCTCGCTTCTTACTTCCACCGTACCTCCGTGCTTTTCGGTCAGGGCTTTTACGTAATACAGTCCGAGTCCGTAGCCCTTCGTGTCGTGCAGGTTTCCGGTCGGTGCGCGGTAGAATTTGTCGAATACGTAGCGCAGCTTGTCATGCGGGATGCCGGTGCCTTGGTCGCGGACGGAGAGGACGAACCAGCCGTTGTCTTCGTGGCAGGTTATGTCAATCTGTGCCTCGCCGGGCGAATACTTCACGGCGTTGTCCAGCAGGTTGCTTACGATGTTGCTGAAATGCGTGCGGTCGGCGTATACGGTGAGGTTCTCCGGCTCGATGCGGAGGGTAATGCCGGCGGGCTTGTCCGCTTTCAGCTTATGCTGTTCGATGAGCGGCGCGATGACTTCCTGGGGCGCGAAGGTTTCCGGATGCAGGCGAAAAGTCTTGCGCCGTTCCATTGACATGCCGAGTATCTGTTCCACCAGCCCGCTTAGCCTTCGGAGCTGTTCTTGGCAGATGCGTAGGTAGCGTTCCCGTTTAGCAGGGTCGGTTCCGGTCCCGAAATTGAGCAAGGCATCGTTGGCAGCGTATGCCACGGCGATAGGGGTTTTCAGTTCGTGGGTGATGTTGTTGGTGAAGTCGCTTTTCATTTCTTCCAGCGTCTTTTGGCGCAGGAGGGTGCGGATGAGAAACCCGAACGACAGTCCCAGAATGGCCAGTATCAATGCCGAGGCAGTCAGGATGCCTGCCATTTGGGCGAGTACGAGGCTTTCGGTCGGCTCCAGGATGAGGAGGTAGTTCCAATGCCCGTGCATGTCGTAGCTGTAACTGTAGGTGACGGCTTGCGGGGAAGGGCGGTAGCCGGCGGTGCCTTCTACGGCAAGTGTGTCGGTGAACGTATAGCTCGAATCAACGCTGCTTCCCCGGTGCAGGTACATCAGCCGGTAGGGCGCATCGATGCCGATGCGGTGAAGCTCCCTTCTCAGCAGGCTGTCGAAAACGGCGAAATCAGGCTCGTTCAATAGGTCCATGCCTGCGTGCAGCCCTTGCTGGAAGTTGGAGGCAAGCTCGGCGGTCGAGTTCTTCTTTTCGAAAAGGATGGAAGCCATATTGGCTTGCAGGGCGGCTTGTGGGGTACGGGCGGTATCGGAGGCGTCGCGTTCCCAGATGGTGACGTGGGTGCTGTCGCCCTGCTTGACGCTCCGGATGGTATGCGTCTTCGTAAACGCCCGTTCGTTGTCGTATCCGGTCGAGACGGTCACTTCGGTCTGTACCGACGAGTCGTTCTGCAGCCGCCTGACGCGCACAATCATTTCGTTGTAATCGCTCATGCGCATGGCTTCGCGGATGTTCCTTTCCATTTGGCTGCGTTGGGTGCGGTAAAGGTTCGTCAGCCAATAGGTCTGGTAGGCGAATACGCCCGTCAGTGAGAGGATGACCAGCAGGGCGATGTATTTCAGGGGCAGTTTCATGCGTCAGTCTTTTTTGATTCGTTTTTTTTCCTTGCGATTCCGCGCTGTATTGTGCAGGAAGCTTTCGCAGGCTGCGATTTCGTGCTGCATCGTGCAGGAAGCTTTCGCAGGCCTGCGATTTCGTGCTGCATCGTGCAGGAAGCTTTCGTAGGCCTACGATTTGCCGCTCCCGTCGGGAGGAAGCTTTCGCAGGGCAAAGATACACCTTTTTATAGTATGGGAGAGGAAACGGTAAGACTAAATAACACTTCCGATAACACTCGGTAAGCCGGAGGATAGGGCGGATTCCGTTTCGAATGCCGAACTTTGCCGCATCAGATTATAAGTAGATACGAAAAATGGAATGGAACGCAGAGACGCAGAATCGCAGAATTTATTTCCTCCGTGTCTTTGCGCCTCTGCGTTCAATATAAAAAACGGAAAAACGATGAGACAACTGATTCTGATTTTATGGCTGGCGGCTTTCGGAGCAAAGCTTCCGGCGCAAGAGCGGGCGGACAGCCTGCTGACGGGAGACGTGCAGGCGGACAGCCTCTTTCAGGCGTTGCCCGAAGTCATGGTGGAGGGCGAGCGTCCCATAGTGAAGGCGTTGCCCGGACGGTTGGAATACGACCTGCCGCGGATGATAGCACAGAAACCGATAGACAATGTATATGATGCCTTGAAGGAACTTCCGGGCGTGGTGGAGATGAACGGCGGGCTGACGTTGGGCGCACGGGGCGTGACCGTCGTGCTGGACGGGAAAGTGACGAATATGAGTGCCGGACAACTTTATTCGTTGCTCAAGTCAATGCCTGCCAGCCGTATCGAGCGGGTGGAAGTGATGTACAATGCTCCGGCGCGTTATCAGGTGAGGGGTGCGTTGATAAACGTCCGCCTGCGCCACCGCATCGGCGACCCCGGCTCGGTGCAGGGTGAGGCGTTCGCCAAGTACGACCAACGGCACGAGGCTTCGTTCGAGGAGCGTGCCTCTTTATTATATAACGGAGGAAAGCTTTCGGCGGATTTCCTTTATTCGCATGCGCACGGCGAGAGCTACCATACGACCGACAAAGAGGCGCGCCACTGGCAGGAGGCGGAGGGTGAGGCTTATTCTGTCCGGAACCACGAGAGGGGGCACGGACGGAACCATACGCATACGTTCCGCCTCGGCGCCGGTTACCGGTTCGCCGAAAATCATTCCTTGGATTTTGTTTATAATGGAAGTTACGACACCAGCCATTATAACCAATATACCACAGGCACACAGACGGCGACGACGCTGGGCAATCAGGAAGCGTGGCTGCACAACGGACAGCTGGACTATCAGGCTCCGTTCGGGCTGAAGGCGGGCACGGAGTTTACGTGGTATCATGCGCCGGGCAGCCAACGCCTCTCCAGCGAAATGGACGGGACGGGCATGGACTTTTATACCGAAGACGCGCAGCGCATCAATGCCTGGAAGTTTTATCTTGGGCAAGAGCATCAGCTGAAGCACGGCTGGGGGCTGAACTACGGGGCGGTTTATACGACGAGCGTGGACAATTCGTTCCAGCGGTATTCGGGGAATGAAGAATTGCCTTCGGACATGGATTCGCGCCGGAGGGAACAGACGCTGAACGTATATGCGGGCTTCAGCAAGTCGTTCGGCGAAGATTTGTCGGTGGACTTTTCGCTTGCAGCCGAGCGTTACCGGACGCCGGTGTGGGACGAATGGAGTTGGTATCCGAATCTGACGGCTACGTATAAACCTTCCGCCAGCCATATCGTGCAGCTTTCTTTCAGCAGCGACAAGCGTTATCCCGATTATTGGGCGGTGCAGGACGCGGTGTCTTATCTGGGCGGAGGCTATTCGGAAGTGCAGGGCAATCCGCTGCTGAAGCCTTCGAAAGATTACGATGTGAGGTTGGTGTATGTCTTGAAATCGAAGTATATCTTTTCTGCCTGGTTCAGCCATACGGAAGATTATGCCACGCAGACGCTTTACCAGTCGCCCGAACGCTTGGTGGAGATTTACCGCTATCTGAATTTTGATTTCCAGCGTCAGGCGGGCATTCAGGCTTCTGTTCCGTTCAAGGTAAAGAAGTGGCTCGATTCGCGCCTCACGCTGATTGGTGTATGGATGCGCGAGAAAGACAACGATTTCTACGACATGCCTTTCGACCGCCGCATCTGCTACGGCATGGCGGTATGGAACAATACGGTTACGCTTTCCACCCGTCCGGACTTGCGTCTGACGCTGAACGGGTTTGTGCGCAGCAAAGCGCATCAGGGCACGTATGATTTGCCAGCCAGCGGCAATGTGGACATCGCGTTGCGTTATGCTTTCGCCGGCAAGAACTGCATCCTGTCGGCTTGGTGCAAGGACATCTTCGAGACCGCAGGCATCGACCCGTATATCCGTCTTGCCCGCCAGTGGGTGACGAACGATTATTCGTGCTACCGTTCCGTAGGCTTGTCGTTTACGTGGAAGTTCGGCGGCTATCAGGAGAAGCGTCGGGAAGCAGTGGATACGTCCCGTTTCAAATAACGGGAATTTATTTGGAAGATTGAACATTTCTGCTTATCTTGGCGACCGAAACGAATCTTTTGTTAATGTAAAATGAAATAAACACGTAAAGTTGCCATGAAAAAGTCTGATTTGCTGTTCATCGTGATTGTTGTAGCGATATTCATTCCGTTTGTTGTGTTCGAACCGTTGTATGAAGGTTATAAAGCGTTTAATGCTTCCCACGGTATGGTGATGAGTTTTTTGAAATTCGCAGTTTTGTCTACCTTAGGCGAATTGCTGGGGCTTCGTCTGAGTTCGGGCAAATATTTGAAAGCGGGTTTCGGTATTGTCCCTCGTGCGGTAGTGTGGGGGATATTGGGTATGGGAATCAATCTGGCGATGATTGTATTTGCCAATGGCGTACCGGTGGCATTGGAATACATTGGCTTGAACGGCGCTTCTTCCTTTATGGCAGGTCCGTTTTGTGCGGCAAAGGTGCTGGTGGCTTTTTGCATTTCGGTAGCGATGAACAGTATTTTCGCTCCTGTATTCATGACGTTCCATAAGATAACCGATACGCATATATTGGATTGTGGCGGTTCGGTACGGGCTTTGGTAACGCCGATTCCGATGACCCGCATCATTACGCATTTGAACTGGGATGTGCAGTGGAACTTTGTATTTAAGAAGACCATTCCGCTTTTTTGGTTTCCTGCCCATACCATTACTTTCCTGTTGCCGAGCGAAGCGCGTGTCTTGTTCGCCGCCTTGTTGGGTGTGGCTTTGGGAGTCTTATTGGCGGTAGCAGCCCGAAAGAAATCTTAAATTATGCGTAGATTTGGGTGAATTTCGTTATCTTTGCCTTGAGTTAATTAATGAGGAGGAAACAATATGAGAGTATCTGCATCCATGGAAAGTCTTTGGCAATATATCCAGTCGCTTTCGCTCAGCGAACGGAACCGTGTGTGGCTTGCCGATAAGTTGTTGGAAGGCACCCGCAAGGAGGAAGAAGAGACCGAGTACATCAGCAAGGAAGAGATTCTCGCGGGGATTGACGCGGGGCTGAAAGATATGAAGGCAGGGAGATCAAAGACTTTTGAAGAATTTATGAGAGATTGGGACGATGAAGTATAGATTGAAATTCCAACATACGTTTGAAAAAGAAGCCAAACGTTTAGGAAAACGTTATATGTCGATGAAATCCGATATTGCTTCTTTAAGTGAAGAACTTCTTGCCAATCCTCATCTCGGCACAGACCTTGGCGGCGGATTGCGCAAGATTCGCATGGCTATCACCTCGAAAGGGAAAGGCAAGAGCGGTGGCGCGCGGGTTATTTCTTTTACGGTAGTGGTAGCGGTGGAAGAGAACGAAATCAACTTGCTTTACATTTACGATAAGGCGGAGCGTTCTTCTATCAGCAAGAAAGAAATCGAAGAGCTGCTTCGGTTGAATGGATTGAAATGACAATGAACGGCATATTCATCCTTGTTACCATAGCGGTTTATTTCGGCATCCTTTTGCTGGTGGCGCATATCACGTCGGTTCGCAGCAGCGACAACGATGCTTTTTTCCGGGGCAACCGCCAGTCGCCGTGGTACATTGTGTCGTTCGGTATGATAGGGGCTTCGCTTTCGGGCGTGACGTTTGTTTCGGTGCCCGGCATGGTGCGGGGCATTGATATGACGTATATGCAGACCTGTCTGGGCTTTTTTGTCGGTTATCTGCTGATAGCCCATGTGCTGCTTCCGCTTTATTACCGGCTGAACCTGATTTCCATTTATACTTATTTGAAAGAACGTTTCGGTGTCTGTTCTTATAAGACGGGCGCTTCTTTTTTTCTGGTCTCTAAATTGCTGGGAGCGTCCGCGCGTCTGTACTTGGTCTGTCTGATTTTGCAGCATTATGTGTTCGAAGCATACGGTGTCCCTTTTTTGCTGACTGCCATCGGTACGGTAGTCCTCATCTGGCTATACACGCATAAGAGCGGGATACGTACCATTGTCTGGACCGATAGCCTGCAGACCTTCTGCCTGCTGGCGGCTTTACTCCTTATTATATACAAGGTAGTGGCGATGCTCGGTGGCGACTGGCCATCGGTTGCCGGTGCTGTGGCGGATAATGCGCACAGCCGTATCTTTGTGTTCGACGACTGGCATTCGAAGCAGAACTTTTTCAAGCAGTTCTTCAGCGGCATTTTCATTACCATCGTTATGACAGGGCTGGATCAGGATATGATGCAGAAGAACCTTTCGTGCCGCAACCTGAAGGAGGCGCAGAAGAATATGTATTGTTACGGTTTCTCGTTTTTGCCGGTCAATTTCCTGTTTCTGGTGTTGGGGATATTGTTGTTGTTGGCTTCTTCCCGGTTGGGGGTAGACTTGCCAGCCAAGGGGGATGATATTCTTCCGATGTTTGCCGCCGAGGGATATTTAGGTCCGGTGGTGCTGGTGCTCTTTACCATCGGCATAATCGCTGCGGCTTTTTCCAGTGCCGATTCGGCATTGGCGGCATTGACCACCAGTTTCTGTATTGACATTCTGGAGGTAGGACAGTTTTCGGAGGGTAAGGCACAACGCATCCGCCGGTGTGTGCATATAGGTATTTCTGTTGTTTTTATCGGCTGTATGTTGGTGTTCAAGGCGGTAGGCAGTCAGAGTATTATCGATACGATTTATGTACTGGCAGCCTATACGTACGGGCCGCTGTTGGGCATGTTTGCTTTCGGAATGTTTACCCGCAGGTTGCCTCGCGACCGGTTTGTTCCTTATGTGGCGTTGCTCTCTCCGCTGGTGTGTTATGCCACCGACCGCCTGTGTTTTTACCTGGCAGGATATGCTTTCGGTTATGAAATGTTGATGTTCAACGGGCTGCTGACCTTCTTAGGTTTGTGGTCATTGAGCAGGAAAGTGTTAAAAAGCTGATGCAGAACATAAAAAAAGGTATTTGTTGTTCGGAGAAAAGCTTGTAATTTCGCAGCCAACAATCAAAAACAACCTAATGGTATCATGAAGACACTGATTATAACATTGATTTGCGGGCTGCTGGCGGTAAATTCCCTTTTTGCAAAAGGTTTCGAGCGTCCGGTTACGGCCGATTATCAAAAAGGAGTAGAGGCTTTGAACGAAGGTAATATCGAACAGGCTTATACTTATCTGACTAACGAACTGAACGCCAATCCGGAGAATGGCTATGCCCATTGCTATATGGCTTTGGTCTGTAATTTTTGCGGAGATGCCAAGTTGGCTTTCCATGCAGTAAACGAAAGCTTACGCTTTATACCCGAAGCGGATACCGAGTATCGTGCGTTTGCGTATTATACGCGAGGCATGCTGCTGATGAATGCCAAGGCATACGCCGAAGCGGAAGAAGATTTGGATGAGGCTATCCGCCTGACTCCTTCGGATGTGGAAAACTATAAGGCACGTGCAGAAGTTTATATGAACAACGGCAAGTATGAAGAGTCATTGGCCGATTTGCAGATGGCGATGAAATTGGACAGCCATGCCGATGTATATGATTTGATGATGCAGTTGCTTCAGGCAAATCCCGACCCGGTTTTCTTCGATGAGGTGACCAGTGCATTCAGCAATGCCACGGCAGCGCGTTGACGTTTTTTTCACCACAGATTACACAGATTAATCAATTTACGATTTGATAATTTACTATTTTGAAAATCGTACTTCGTAAATCGAAAAATTGAATATCCGTGTAATCTGTGGTGCTTTTTATAATATTCCATCAGGAGTACCGTCGTGGGAAACGGAATGCGATGCTTAGGATGGCGAATATTCCTAATGCCATCGGATAATAAAGGTAGGGAATAATGTCGAGTGGAGACAATTGGGTCAGTCCGGCTGCAATCAGCATCTGTGCCCCATAGGGGATAATGCCCTGTATTACGCACGAGAATGTGTCGAGTATGCTGGCACTTTTCCGCTTGTCTACCCGGTATTCTTCCGCTATGCGGCTGGCGAGTGGACCCACTGTGATGATGGCAATCGTATTGTTGGCGGTACAGAAATTGGCAAGGCTGACGAGGGCGGCAATGCTGAATTCGGCTCCCCGTTTGTTGTTGATGCGTTCGGTCAGCCGGTGCAGGATATAGTCGATGCCTCCATTGAACCGGATGAGTTCCAGCATACCACCTGCCATCAGCGTGATGATAATCAGTTCCCCCATTCCCAGTACACCTTCTCCCATTGCGCCAAACCATCCGAAAAGGTCGAATGTGCCGTATCCCCATCCGATGATGCCGGTCGACAGCAAGCCTAAGAGCAATACCAGTGTGACATTCATTCCGGCGATGGAAGTTCCCAGCACGATAAGGTAGGGGATGATTTTCACCCATTCGATGGGAGAGATGTCGGGATGGGCTTCGGTTTGCATTCCGTATACAATGTAGTATATCAATACCAGCAGGGCTGCCGGGAGAGCAATCAGAAAATTGACACGGAACTTGTCGCGCATCACGCAGCCTTGGGTGCGTGTCGCGGCAATGGTGGTATCGGAAATAAAAGAAAGGTTGTCACCAAAGAATGCCCCTCCAACGACGATTGCCGTCATAAACGCCATGCTGATGTCGGTCTTGGCGGCAATGCCTGCAGCTACCGGAGCAAGGGCGACAATGGTGCCTACCGAGGTGCCGATGGAGAGCGAGATAAAGCACGAGGCGAGAAATACGCCGGCAAGCAACAGGTTTTCCGGAAGGAGCCAGAGGGTAAGATTGACGGTAGCATCAATGGCTCCCATGGCTTTTGCCGACTGGGCAAAGGCTCCGGCAAGGATAAATATCCAAATCATCAGCATGATGTTGGTATTGGCGGCTCCCGAAGAGTATTGCAGGATGCGGTCGTTCAGCGAAAGCCCTTTGGTTGTGGCGACGGCATAAACCGAAGCTACCAGGAACGCCACGGTTATGGGAACTTTGTAAAAGTCGTTGACGATGATGGAGGTTATCAGGTACAGGCACAGAAAAACGACGAGCGGCATCAGTGCCCATCCGTTCGGCTTGTTTACAATGGGAGTCAGTTTGTTATAATCCATGAGTTGCAAAATCTGTAAATGAAAGCTGGTGCAAAGATAATATTTTTAATAGGAAGAAACAATGCTTGCCATTAACCGGCGGGTGGATATGTATTTTATCGTCAGTTACAGGGTAATTCACTTCGGATGAGGCTTTTTCTTGTTTTCGGGACATGTATGGTAGTTGGATGGAGATGTTCATTTAAGTTCTATACGTAATTGGAATAGGTGCATAAGCTGATGGATATAGGTCCGTAAGGTAATGAATATAAGAGCGTTTTCGCTTATGCCTGTCATAAGTTAGTTGAAGTCGTAGGAATATGTGTCTAAAAACATAGTTTAGTAACACGGGGCAAAAATTGCATTTCTCCTCATTAATTTCTAATTTGCGCGGCATTATGAGAGATATGAGAAGCATATCCTTTTGTTTTTTATTTAAATCTTGAGTACCATGAAAGTATATCAGACTAACGAAATTAAAAACATTGCACTTCTTGGCAATGATGGATCAGGTAAAACCACCCTCACAGAAGCGTTGCTCTATGAGAGTGGTATTATAAAACGCCGTGGCAGAATCACTGCCAAAAATACAGTCAGCGATTATTTCCCGGTAGAGCAGGAGTACGGATACTCTGTATTCTCTACCGTTTATCATGTAGAATGGAATGGCAAGAAATTGAATATCATAGACTGTCCGGGAAGTGACGATTTTGTGGGTGCAGCTCTTACTGCATTGAATGTGACAGATACAGCGGTTCTGCTATTGAATGGGCAATACGGTCCGGAGGTAGGGACACAGAATCATTTCCGCTATACCGAAAAACTAGGCAAGCCGGTTATCTTCTTGGTAAACCAGTTGGATAGCGAAAAATGTGATTTTGACCATGTATTGGAGCAGTTAAGAGAGAATTACGGGTCGAAAGTTGTTCCCGTTCAGTATCCCATTAGTACAGGTCCCGACTTTAATTCGTTGATTGATGTACTTTTAATGAAAAAATATTCATGGAAACCTGAGGGAGGCGAACCTGTGATTGAGGATATTCCGGCAGAGGAGATGGAGAAAGCTCAGGCTTGGCATAAGGTATTGGTAGAGGCTGCTGCCGAACACGATGAGACGTTGATGGAGAAATTTTTCGAGTCGGATTCTCTGACCGAGGATGAAATGCGTGAAGGTATCCGTAAAGGCTTGGTTGCACGCGGCATGTTCCCAGTATTTTGTGTGTGTGCCGGAAAAGACATGGGGGTGCGGCGTTTGATGGAGTTCTTGGGCAATGTAGTGCCTTTTGTGGATGAAATGCCGGTGGTGCATAATACCCGTGGCGTGCCTGTTCAGCCTGATCCGAACGGACCTACCTCGCTTTATTTCTTCAAGACTGCGGTAGAACCGCATATCGGTGATGTGCAATACTTTAAAGTAATGAGTGGCGTTGTGCATGAAGGCGATGACCTGACCAATGCAGACCGTGGCTCTAAAGAACGTATGGCTCAATTATATGTTTGTGCAGGTGCTATCCGTGAAAAAGTAGAGGAATTGCGTGCCGGTGATATTGGCTGTACGGTGAAACTGAAAGATGTGAAGACAGGCAATACGTTGAATGGTAAGGATTGTGACAACCGTTTTAACTTCATTAAATATCCGAATCCGAAATATACACGTGCCATCAAGCCTGTGAATGAGGCTGATATGGAAAAGATGATGGCAATATTGAACCGTATGCGTGAAGAAGACCCGACGTGGGTAATAGAACAGTCGAAAGAGTTGAAGCAAATATTGGTTCACGGTCAGGGAGAATTTCATTTGCGTACCTTGAAGTGGCGTTTGGAAAACAATGAAAAGTTGCCTGTCCAGTTCTTGGAACCGAAGATTCCGTATCGTGAGACAATTACAAAAGCCGCTCGTGCCGATTATCGTCATAAAAAACAGTCGGGTGGCGCAGGTCAGTTCGGTGAGGTGCATCTGATTGTTGAGCCTTACTATGAAGGCATGCCGCTTCCGGATACATATAAGTTTAATGGTCAGGAATTTAAGGTTACGGTAAAAGGAACAGAGACCATCGATTTGGAATGGGGTGGAAAATTGGTATTTGTTAACAGTGTGGTCGGCGGTGCTATTGACGCGCGTTTTATGCCTGCTATCTTAAAAGGTATCATGAGCCGTATGGAGCAAGGTCCGTTGACAGGTTCTTATGCCCGTGATGTGCGTGTCATTGTTTATGACGGTAAGATGCACCCGGTAGATTCCAATGAAATTTCTTTCATGCTTGCCGGACGCCATGCGTTTAGTGATGCATTTAAGAATGCAGGTCCGAAGATTTTGGAGCCGATTTATGATGTGGAAGTATTCTGTCCGAGCGATAAGCTGGGTGATGTAATGAGCGATATGCAAGGACGTAGAGGTATGATTATGGGTATGAGTAGCGAAAAGGGATATGAAAAATTGACCGCCAAAGTGCCTTTGAAGGAGATGTCTAATTATTCGACTGCTTTAAGTTCATTGACCGGAGGACGTGCATCGTTCATTATGAAATTTGCCAGCTATGAACTTGTGCCGGCAGATGTTCAGACGAAACTGATGAAGGAGTTTGAAGAACAAGAAAAGGACGAAATGTAAGCAAGTTGTTATTTTTATATGTTTAAAGGTCGCATTTCTTAAAATGCGGCCTTTTTTTATTTAACTTAGCTTAAACTATTAGGGATATTTATTTGTTATTGATTTAAAATTTTATTAATTTTGCAAGCAGGTAAGCAGGCTAAGACTATGAAATGCTTATTTTGGCATGTTAAAAGAACGTTTTGGTTAATATAAAAGAATCTGGGATTAAAACATGTTAAGTAAGGCGTATTGTAACGGTTAGCCATGTAAATTTGCCTCCATGAAAAAGTCAACGATTTGGATATTAGGTATTGTAATGGGACTTTCTTTTCTAAGCTTGCTGTATTTGCAGGTAAGCTATATTGAGGAGATGGTCAAGATGCGCAAGGAACAGTTTGAAGAAAATGTAGGACGTAGTCTTGCGCAGGCAGTGCATAATTTGGAACTGGTAGAGACAAAGAAATATCTGGAGAAAGATGTTGTGGCTACCGAACGGGCGGCACGGCTTTCGCGTCAATTGCAAGTGCCGTCAATAGGTACCGATAGCAGCCGGAATGTCGTCGCACATCAGCAGTTTATGATGACTTCTCCCGATGGAAGCACTTTTTCCAGTTTCGAGTGGAAAGCGATAATAAACCGTCCTTCCAGTGTTCCGAAGGTGATTATCTCAACGGGGAAAAATATACCGCAGACATCCCGGAACCTGCAGGAAATATTGAAGGAACGTTACGTTTATCAACGTGCTTTGCTGGATGAGGTTATTTATAACATCCTTTATACGGCAAGCGACAAGCCGTTGAAGGAGCGGGTTAATTTTAAGCAGTTGGATTATTATCTGAATTCGGAACTGAAAAACAACGGTGTGGATATTCCTTATCATTTTACAGTGACCGACCGGGACGGAAAAGAGGTTTATCGGTGTTCGGATTATGAATATGATAATGAGAAAATATATTCCCGTTTGCTCTTTGAAAAAGATCCTCCCGCAAAGATGGGGTTTGTGAATGTGTTTTTCCCGACGATGGATAATTACATCTTCAGCTCGGTGCGCTTTATGATACCTTCGCTTATCTTTACGTTGGTGTTGTTGGTGACATTCATATTTACCATTTATACCATCTTCCGCCAGAAGAAACTGACCGAAATCAAGAATGATTTCATTAATAATATGACACATGAATTCAAGACTCCGATATCGACCATTTCATTGGCGGCCCAGATGTTGAATGATCCGGCTGTGGGCAAGTCGCCCCAAATGTTTAAGCATATATCGGGAGTGATTAACGATGAAACCAAACGGTTGCGCTTTCAGGTGGAGAAAGTGTTGCAGATGTCGATGTTCGAACGTCAGAAAGCGACATTGAAAATGAAGGAAGTAGATGCCAATGAACTGGTGTATAATGTGACAAATACATTCCGGTTGAAAGTGGAGAACTGTAATGGAACTTTAGATGTTGCTTTGGATGCGGATGATCCGTTCGTTTTTGTAGATGAGATGCATTTTACGAATGTGATTTTTAATTTGTTGGATAATGCGCTGAAATACAAGAAACCGGATGTCAATATCAAGTTGAAAGTGCGCACCTGGAACGAAGGCGGCAAGCTTCATATATCCATTGAAGACAATGGAATAGGTATTAAAAAAGAAAATTTGAAAAAGATATTTGATAAGTTCTATCGGGTTCATACCGGCAATTTGCATGATGTGAAAGGGTTTGGTCTGGGCTTGGCGTATGTGAAGAAAATCATTACAGATCACAAAGGGACAATACGTGCCGAAAGTGAACTGAATGTGGGCACTAAATTTATTATTGTATTACCTTTATTTAAAGATGAGTAAAAATGGACGAGAAATTGCGTATTTTATTGTGCGAAGATGATGAAAATCTTGGCATGTTATTAAGAGAATATTTACAGGCAAAAGGGTATTCGGCTGAATTGTTTCCCGATGGAGAAGCCGGATACAAGGCTTTTTTGAAGAATAAATATGATTTGTGCGTGTTGGATGTGATGATGCCGAAGAAAGACGGATTTACCTTGGCTCAGGAAATCCGTCAAGCCAATACGGAAATCCCGATTATATTCCTTACTGCAAAAACATTGAAGGAAGATATTTTGGAAGGGTTTAAGATTGGGGCGGATGATTATATTACCAAACCGTTTAGTATGGAGGAGCTGACTTTCCGTATTGAAGCCATTTTGCGTCGTGTGCGTGGCAAACGGAATAAGGAAAGCAATATGTATAAAATTGGGCGTTTTACCTTTGACACTCAAAAGCAGATTTTGTCTATCGGTGACAAGCAGACAAAATTAACTACAAAAGAATCTGAATTGTTAGGATTGCTTTGTGCACATGCCAATGAGATTCTTCAACGCGACTTTGCCTTGAAAACCATTTGGATTGATGATAATTATTTCAATGCACGAAGCATGGATGTATATATTACGAAACTGCGTAAGCATTTGAAGGAAGATGATTCGATAGAAATTATCAATATTCATGGCAAAGGATATAAACTGATTACTCCCGACCAGGATTGATAATCATAAAAAAAGCCTGAATCCGAATCGGTTCAGGCTTTTTTTATGCCTTCGTTTTTAGTTTCCTTTGACGTTTAGAGTCTGTTTAAATTTTGCTCAGGTTAATTTTTCGAA
>ULXT01026766.1_pt1 | contig 14187 bp, 12 predicted proteins | sample 1961571 | NCBI WGS metagenome assembly ULXT01 (sample SAMEA4835846, study PRJEB28245) | human gut metagenome | biome: gut microbiome; material: fecal sample | place: Denmark | collected 2008
TTGGCTACTTCCCACACATATTCCAGAAGTGGTTCATCAAGGCATTTATAGCTTTCATACCAACCTATCTTTAAATCTGGCAGCTCCTCTATTAATTGCAATTGTTTCATTAGCGTTATGATTAGTTGTGCTGCAAAATAAAAGAAAAGTCTGCAATCTTTTTCAGACTACAGACTTATTTTCGTTATAGTAGATTCTTCATTGCATCGTCCACTTGTTCGTTATCAAATTTACTTAGATATATCTGAGTGGTTTTTATATCTTGGTGTCCTAAAGCTTGTGATATAATTCCAATGTTTACTCCAGATTTCTTTAATATGGTAGCGAATGAATGTCGAGCAACGTATGTGGTTACTTCTGCCGTTATCCCTAGTTCTTGAGCAAATTTTCTCAATTCAGTATTTACTTGATGGCAGATTTTATGTACTCTGTTATTTTTCTGCATGGGTGTTATATGTCGTTTGCAATGTAGAATAGGAAATAGATATTCTGCCTCCTGTTGATAAGTAGAATATTTTGCGATTATTGTTGAGGCTTCTTTTGATAATAGGAGATTGATATTGCCATGTGTTTTTTGTCTTTGGTAAATCAGTCTATCCTCAACAATGTTTTGACGTGTTAAGTTTGCAATATCCACAAACGAGATTCCCCCACATAAATAGGAGAAAGAAAACAGGTCGTGGGTAAGCTGTCTGAGTTTACTTTGACTGGTACAATCTGCGTTTATAATTCTCAGAATATCATTCTTAGATAAGGCTCTTTTAATAGTTTTGGTATTGAAGTGGCTTAGCTTGTACTCAATAAACGGATTCTTTTCACGTGCTACTATCTTTGCTTCTATGGCTTTGTTATATGCAGCTCTCAAAGTACGGAATTGATAACTGAGGGTGGTGTCTTTGTTGCCTTTACTTCGCATCCAGTCCTCGAATTTCTTACAGAAAGGAACATCTATGTGGCTGAAAGTATAATTCAATTTCTTCCCATGATTAAAATTTCTCAAAGTATTGTATGAGTTCAAGTAAGCGTAACTATTACCGATTCTGCCTTTCTGTTTTAAATTTTCGATTAGTGACAGGTAGAATTCTTCAACCGTTTTAGCCTTGATTTCTTCTTTCTGTTCGTTTATTAATGAAGAAGCGGTAAACTCTTCGCTATTGGCTTTCTTTTCTAAGATTTTTTGCTGATAATCTAATTTTGTTTTAAGGATAATCTTTTGAATTAAATCTTTGTTAGGATTGTTAGGTTTGGGTACATTTCGTTCAAAGTCCCAATGTTTTGCTGCAACAGATATTTTAAGGCTTTTGTAGGTGCTTTTTCCATTCTGTGCAATTCTCAACATTAAAGGGTGTTCTCCATTTGCTAAGGTTTTACTTTTGTAGCAAATCACTGAAATTGTAGCGTCCATAAGAATCTGGTTTAATTCTTGGTTTAATTGCTGGTTTAATTTGCTCGATTAAACCGCCACTTATAGCGATATGCCTAAAAACAAAAAGCATCGACAATCATCAGATTATCAATGCTTACAACCAGTCGGGGTGACTGGATTCGAACCAGCGACCACACGCCCCCCAGGAGCCAATTTTAAATCTTTAAAATTTTCTATCTCTTTGATTTTTAGATTTTATGCTATTGGAAATCAAATGTTTATTTTCTATGAATTTTCTTCTTTTTGTTGGCGGTTTCGCAAAAATGTGTCATATTTGTGTCATTCAAACAAAAGCAAAATCAATGAAACGCTAAAAGTATTGGAGTATGGCACATTATAAATTCATGTTGTTAGAGTATAATGCAGGCAAGGATGGAAAAACGGCTGTAACTTTACGCATTACTAAAGACAGAAAGCGGAAGTACATTAAAACAGGTTTGCTTGCCACTCCTGAGCAGTGGAATACTGCCAACGATCGTTTTGTTACTGACAAGAAACTTGTGCCTAAATACAAGGAATATAATGCGAAGCTTTCTGAAATAGAAACTCGTGTAAATGCGGTCTTTCGTGATTTTGAGGTTGATGGTATTGACTGGACATTGAATCAATTTGAAGATGCTTTTGTGGGGAAAACTTCGAAAGGCAATGTGAAAGATTATTTCAATACAGTGATAACTACATTGAAAGAAACGGGACATGTGGGTAATTCTGTTTGTTATAGCCGTACCCTGCATATGCTTGAGTTGTTTGATAATAAGTTTGATAAGAAAGTATTTTCTGAGATTGACATTAAATATGTAAAGGCTTTCGATGTGTTTCTTCAGAAACGGGAATGTAAGGGAAATACCCGGAAATTTTATTTCAAAGCTCTGCGTGCAATCTTAAACAAGGCTATTCTAGATAAAGAAGCGTCGGAAAGCACTTATCCTTTTGGAAAAGGAGGTTTCAATGTGGCTGCTTTGGAAGAAGAAACAGCAAAGCGGTATTTGCCACATGAGGATATGGATAAATTGAAACACACGGTAGTTGAAAGTCCTGCCCAGGAACTGGCCAGACGTCTGTTCCTTTTTTCCTATTATTGTTATGGCATATCGTTTATAGATGCAGCATTGCTGACTAAGAAGAATATTGTCCGTTATAATGGTGGAAATTATATTGTTTATAAGCGGAATAAAACAAAAGAAGCCAAGAAAGTCAAACCTATCCAGATTAAGATAACTCCTGAAATTCAGGAATTGATGGATTGGTTTGCTGCTCATACTATATTAGTGGAAGATTATTTGTTGCCGATTGTTTCCATTGCCGGGTACAAGGGGGAACGACTATATAATCATATTCGTAGCCGTTTTGGACGTAATAACAAGAATTTGGCTAACTTAGCGCAGACTTTGGGGATTACGGACATGAAGCTAACCAGCTATGTGAGTCGTCATACAATGGCTATGACTTTACAGGACAATCAAGTACCACGTGAAGTTATCTCACAGATATTAGGTCATAGTGATTTGGCAACGACCAATATTTATTTGGATAGTTTTGCCAGTAGCGTAATTGATGAAGCTGTAAAAGTGTTATAAAAAATACTGTTTTGAATGTAGTTCTTCTTGTACTTTCCGTATATTTGCGATAATAAACATTAATAGTAATATAGATATGATAAATGAAGTTGTAAACAGAAGGTCGACTTTTTTTATAAAAGAGAAGATTGATATAAATAATGATAATATCTTAAAAATATCAACAGCGTTAAATGGATTAGGTTTGTTGCCATCTGCAACTAAAGGAGTTGAAATAAAAGTAACTCCCAATGGTATTGTTCCAGAAAGTACCTTAGCTCTAGAGATGAAAACAATAGATGAATCGTTTAAGGTCGTATTCGGGGCAGATAGAATTGATATAATTCGGAATAAAATTTCTGAGGACGATAACTTAAGTGATTTAAATGAATTTGTAGATAAAACCATTAAGGTATTTAAGAACCTTAATAGTGCTTTGTCGTTAGTATTTACAAGATTAGCTTTATGTGCAAATATATGTTATGATTTAGATATTGCAAATTTAGATAATGTATATAAACGTTTTTTGGTAGAAGCTGATACAACTCCTAGCGAATGGCAAATCAGGCGGGTTTTTAAAGAGCAAAATGATGAGCTTTCTGTTAATTTGGTATCAACAATATCTAGAAGTATGATACAAGTTGGATATGAAGGACAATTAAAAGATAGATTATTACTCGAAATAGATATTAATACTGTTCCTGTTACCAATTTACAAATATCAGAACAAAGTATTTTAGCTTTTTGGACATATGCCAAGGAAAAATTAAATTCAATTATCTCTTCTTATTCTACAAAAATTATTTTATGAAGAATGAATATTCTGACTCTTATATAAATGCTGGAAGTTCTTTATGGAAAGAATATTGGCAAGATGAAGATAAAAGTCTTTTATATTTTAATATATTAAAAGAACAACATAATGATGCTTCATTTATTCCATTTTTCAATACAGGTTTAAGACAATTAAAATCTTTTCGCGAGCAGATATACCATAATTATAATGGTCCTTGTTCTTCTGATGAATTTGCTCCGTATTTTTTTTATAGTAAGGACTTGCCATTTTTTAATTCAAGCTCTAAAGCTTATATTACTAAGGATGATACAGAGTTTCCATTAAGAGAACAGGAAGAGAACTTTCTTTCTTTGCTGGAAAATACAGAATTCGAAGATGGTATGGATAATAGGCTTACTGATTATTTTCAATTTTTATTGGATAAATATAAAGAATCTACATTAATATGGATTCAAGATTTTTATTTAAAGCATATAGCAGAGGAAAATATAGTCGTTAAAATATTAACGTTATTTATGGACTACTCTTATGATTATCTTTATCCTGTTTCACAAATGATAGCTTTGGCAAGTAAAGATCATAAATCAATAGCTGTAAAATCTGCTGTATTCAGTTTATTTGGGCATTGGAATAATCAAGCTGCTCTTGATTTATTAAATGCCTATGATGAACCTAAGGAAGTATGGTTAAAAATGAAATATAATTCATTAAAACAATCAATAAAGAAAAGATGTTGTATGTAAGAAGATATAAACCAATTTTATGGGATAATAAATGTTGTTTAGATGCTGTTTCTCTCTCAGATCTTGTGACTGACGATAATGATATATCTGTTTGGGAAATGCAGGATGATCAATCTGATTTTGAAGATATAGTATTAGCGATGGCTATGTCTAAAGATAAATTGGTTGATTTCTATATGCTAATTATGGATGATAAAAAGATTAAGCAGTTAGGCCTGTCTATGAATCCTAAACCGAGCAGTACAAAATATGTTTTGCAGCAAGGTAAGCATAACAATATTTATGTTCCTACTTTTTGGGAAATAGGATATTTAGCAGAATATATGTATGATTTAACCCTAGATCAATCAAAGGTATTTTATGTGTCGGAACCAGATTTAAAGGAATATTTCTATAAAGCTGTAAAAAGTGGCAAAATTGATAAAAATATTGTTCTTTCAGATAGTCAATTTAAGAAATATAAGCAACCACTCTTAGAAATGGAAAAATTATATGGAAGTATATAATTGCTGTTTTTTATAATTGTTAACTTCGTGAAAATAGTAATTTAGCTAATTCTTGTTCAAGTGATTTTTATTGGATAAGGTAACTCAAATATATAAATTTTTACTGATATAGATATATGTATTGTAGATGCCAAGACGAAAGCAATTGACATTCCATATTCAAGATTTGCGATGTGCTGGTCATATCATCGAAGAGTTATCCAAACTACCACAGTTGGCTAACTTCGACATGAATTCTATTGAACTGACCATCAAAGAAAACAGACCAGCACCCAAAATTATCAAAAAAAACATCGATATACTGCTAGACCGTTTGCAGCGTGGCTTTTCTGCAAATAAACATACTGTTACGCAATTAAACGGATGCTACCTGATTACAAATGTTCATTTAGCCAAATGGATGAAGACAACCCAAGCATCCGTCAATAAATGGATAAAGGACGGTCTGATAAAGCCCAGCAAGAAATCATTTACCAATCTGGAATTCTTCGATATAGACGAAGTAATAGACCAGCTTCGCAAACAAAAACAATAAAATCATATTTTCTTTTATCATCTATATTAACTGTGCCAATTAGTGCCAATTCGAGCCATTTGTTGCCAAGCTTTGAAATGCTGTCTGGCAAATGTCTTCAAATGACATCAAATGTCCGCTGTTGGCATAGCTGATATAGATATTATCCTGTTTTATAAGCTCTTATTTTTATATTTCCTTTGCCGTATCAACGTTGAGATGGCTGTGACGACAGCTTATTGTTTAACCCCTAAAATGTTTGATTATGGCAAATATCATTGTCGCAACAGAGGAACAAATTCAAGAAGCTGTATTCAATGCGGTTTCAAAATTCTTTTCAGGAAATCAACGGACAATACCTGGTCCTGATTTACCTGATACGTTAAGTATGCCCAATGCATTGAAGGTGCTGGAGGATAACGGCTTTCCGACTTCAAAAGCGAAATTATACAAAATGACTTCGCAGGAACAGATACCTTTTATGAAGTATGGAAACAAACTTGTTTTTTCTCGGAAGGCTCTTATTGAATGGGCACACAAGCAATTGGTTTCTAACAGCAGTGAAGGTTGTGATTCAGCGACCAATATTCAGAAATGTTTTAAACGTAAACGCTAAGGTATGAGTACGGATGAAACATTGAGGAATGAAAGCCCATTTGTCCGGGTTGGTACGACACTGTACAAGATAGTGAACCAGCCTCGTCTGAATGGTGGTTACGTAAAAAAGCGTATAGTCTGGAACAATGAAACACTTCGTCAGGATTATGGTAAAGATTATCTGGCAAATGTCCCAAAGTATGACGGCTTTTGTACTGTACCTGATCATGTGAACTACCGTCAAGTGATTGATAATTTTCTGAATCTGTATGAATCGATAGGGCACCAGCCAAAAGAAGGAGATTTCTCTCATATTCAGGCTTTGCTGCACCATATTTTCGGTGAGCAATACGAATTGGGGGTAGATTATTTGCAACTCCTTTATTTGCATCCTATTCAGAAATTGCCGATTTTATTATTGGTATCGGAAGAACGCAATACGGGAAAGAGTACGTTCCTGAACTTCCTGAAAGCTATGTTCTGCAATAATGTAACCTTTAATACGAATGAAGATTTCCGCAGTCAGTTCAATTCGGATTGGGCAGGGAAACTCATCATTGTAGTGGATGAGGTATTGCTGAACCGCAGGGAGGATTCGGAACGGTTGAAAAATCTGAGTACAACTTTATCCTATAAAGTGGAAGCAAAAGGCAAAGACCGTGACGAGATTGCCTTCTTTGCCAAGTTTGTGCTTTGTTCAAATAACGAAAGACTTCCTGTAATTATCGACCCGGGAGAAACACGGTATTGGGTAAGGAAGATTCATCATCTGGAAAATGACGATACACACTTCTTACAGAAACTGATTGAGGAGATTCCGGCATTCCTTTACTTTTTGCAGCATCGGACATTGACCACTCAAAATGTGAGTCGTATGTGGTTTTCACCGAAACAGACGGAAACAGCGGCCTTATTGAAAATTATACGCTGCAACAAAAGTAAATATGAGGTGGAAGCAGCTGAGCTGATAAAGGAAATCATGGAGTGTATGGAAATAGACAGTTTTTCTTTTTGCCTGAATGACCTGCTTATCCTGCTGAATCTTTCTCAGGTCAGAATTGACAAGCATTGGTTAAGGAAAATTGTGACCGAGGATTGGAAACTGACTCCAGCTCCGAACGGATTGACTTATACCACTTATCTGTTTGCCTGTAATAAAGAAAGGAGATTTGAACCCATCAGACGGGTAGGACGCTATTACACCATTACCAGAAAACAACTGGATGAATTCTAAATTTTTTGTTGAATTGTTGAACGATAATATCAACTTGCTGAGTATAAGAGAATAATATTCTCAACAAACACTCAACTTCTTAAATATGCTGTTGAAAAGAAAAGTAGTTATTTTTTTTCTCATCGGGCTTTGTTGAGTTGATATTGAGGTGTCATTCTGTTGTATTTCAGTAAGATATATTAGCTGCTCAACAAATCAACACTTTTCATTCACATTCAAATTCATAAGAAAATGACAATAGAAGAAGCAAAGAATATTAAACTGGAAGATTATTTGCATAGTTTGGGGTATAATCCGGTCAAACGACAGGGAATGAACCTTTGGTATAAATCACCATTTAGAGAGGAAACAGACGCATCGTTTAAGGTGAATACCGAAATCAATAAGTGGTTTGACTTCGGGCTGGGTAAGGGAGGTAATATACTTACCTTGGCTTCGGTACTGTATTGTTCCGAAAGTGTACCTTATCTTTTGCGTCAGATTGAGGAACAGGCTCCGCATATTTGTCCCGTTTCCTTTTCTTTTCAAAAGCAGTCTCCTACAGAGCCGAGTTTTCAACGTATGGAAGTGAAACCTTTGGAATCACCAGTTTTGCTTTCCTATCTGCGTGAAAGGGGTATTAATACAGAACTTGCGAAAAGAGAATGTTGCGAAGTGCATTTTGAGAACAACGGTAAGCATTATTATGCAGTTGGGTTCCCTAATGTGCGTGGAGGGTATGAAATACGGAATAAGTATTTCAAGGGGTGTCTTGCTCCCAAGGACATCAGTCATATTCGGCATACAAACAGGCAGAATGAAGTCTGCTATGTCTTTGAAGGATTTATGGATTATCTTTCTTTCTTGACATTGAGATTGGACAGTTGTCCTCAATATCCGGAATTTGACAAACAAGACTATATGGTACTGAATTCTGTATCGAATGTTTCCAAGGCTTTTTATCCGTTGGGAAATTATCAGCGCATTCATTGCTTTTTTGATAACGACCGTGCAGGGATAGAAGCCATTCTGCAAATCCGAAAAGAGTATGGTAGTACCATCAATATCCGTGACGCATCACATCTGTATAGTGGATGCAAGGATTTGAATGAGTACTTGTGTAAACGGAATCCTCTTCGAGAAAAGAAATTCATGCAAACATCAGTGCCCAAGAAGTCGAAAGGCAGGAGTCTGTAGTATTAATCAAGTAACATTGCTATAGCAACGGAATATGTGCAGGCTAAGGAAGCAAGGTAATGGAAATGTATACATTTCCGCCCTTGCTTTGCCAAAAGGCAAAGACAACCTGCTCCCGTTGGTTGCAGTCCAAAACGAATTTCAGAATGGAAAAAGATAAACAACAATTACGGCAGACCAGGCGCAACAAGGTGCGTGTGGTCAGCGCAAGATTTACAGATATCGAGTACCAAGCGGTAGAGAAACGCAGGAAAGATGCAGGAGTTTCACTCAGTAGGTTCGTCCATTCCGTATTGCTTACGGGTAAAGTAGTACAGCGCATCAGCAAGGCGGATGCGGACGTGTTGCGGAAACTTGCCGGAGAAGCCAATAACATCAACCAGCTTGCCCATAAAGCCAATGCCGGAGGATTTGCTGGCGTAGCAACAGAACTTATGCTGTTGAAGAAAAAGATAGTACAAATCATTAAACAGTTGTCCGATGATTGGAAAAATAAGTAAGGGAGCGGGATTCAAAGGGTGTGTCAATTATGTACTGGGTAAGCCGGAAGCGAGACTGCTGGCTGCGGAAGGAGTGTTGACGGACAGCATTCAGACCATTACGGACTGTTTTCAAGCTCAGCGGATGATGAAACCGAATATCCGTCAGCCTGTGGGACATATCTCGCTCAGCTATGCACCTGAGGATGCCCCGAGAATGACAGGTGAGATGTTGGTAAGTCTGGCAAAGGAGTATATGCAGAAAATGGGAATCAGAGATACCCAATATATCATTGCCCGGCATAATGACCAGAAGCATCCGCATGTTCACATTGTTTTCAACCGAGTGAATAATAGCGGACGCACTATTAGTGACAAGAACGACTGTTATCGGAATGTCAAAGTCTGCAAGGAACTGAAAGAAAAATATGGACTTTATTTTGGCAAAGGAAAGGATAGGGTACGGACTCACCGTCTAAAAGGAAATGATAAGACGAAGTATGAGATTTACCATGCGGTCAAGAACTCGTTAAGCAAATCCAATAGCTGGAAGCAGCTCATATCGGAATTATCCAGGCAGGGAATAAAAACGGAGTTCAAGTATAGAGGCAGAAGCAATGTCATACAGGGCTTGTCATTTACTAAAGACGGTATTACGTTCAAGGCTTCGGACATTGACAGGAGTTTCAGTTATTCCAAGTTGGACAGAATGTTGGGAGAAACCAATAACCAATACCAACAGAATATCGGAGTGGTAACTAACGGCAGCCAACCTGTGATGCAGCATGAGAATACCTATAATTCAGGCAGCAATGTAATAGAAAACATTGTCGGAGCATTTGGTGGACTGTTTACCCCTACACCCAATTGTACTGATGAAAATGCGGAAGCAGCCTTTCAGCGGAAATTGAAAAAGAAGAAAAAGAGAAGGATAAATTGGTAATTACTCAAAAACAGATACGAAAATGAAAGAAATGGAGAACAATGATTTTGTTCACACGCTGGATGCGGTATATAACCTTTGTTCCGAAATCAATGAACGGATAACTTCGGTTGAAACGACTGATGAAGAAGAAAACAATGAGGGACTTGTCCTGCTTTCCGACAATTTGCAACGGCTTCAAGCGGAGATTGCTGGAATGAAGTCCCAGCTTTCAGCCGGAAGAAATGAGTGGGAGCAGTTCCGTGAACTGACACTGGTTCGTGTCAAGGAGATGCACAACCTATATGCCAACCTATGTGCCATTAACAAGGACATATTCTTGGAACAGGAACGCATCACCAACGAGTTGCAGAGAATACAGCAGTTGGAAGTTCATCACACCAACAATCATATTTTGGACTTCAAAGCCTCACGGCCATTTTTGTGGCAGGTTGTCCTGTTGGGGATAATTCTGCTTCTTTTGGTCGGCAATGCTTGTCAGTTTAAACGGAATATGCAACTTTCTGACAATGATTTGAAGTACCGCCTTATTAAAATGTATGGTGGTATTTCGGGCAATGAACTGGATACATTGGAAGTGGTATTCTATCGTGATAGGAATAAAACTGTCATCAGAAACATTCGTAATGAGGTGGAGGATTTTGAATACCGTACACGGGTAAGGGCTGAAAAGTTGGAGAAGGCAAGACTGTTGCAACAGGAAGCGCAAGAACTTGAATAAAGAAGTTTTTATATGCGAAAGGAAGCATAATCTGCAATATAGGGTTATACTTCCTTTTTTTATTTGTTATGAGGTATATATCAACAAATTAGATTACTTTTGCTTGTGAATTATTAAAAAAGGACATTATGGGACAATTAAAGCCTAATCAAATATTGAATAAAGCGTATAGGCAGGTAGCAATAGAAACAGAAGATTTCAATCGTTTTAAAGAAGCTCTCTATACTTTATTATCTACCATATCAGATGGTCAAAGAGAAGAAACCCAAAAGGAACACTTAAGGAATTTCCTAAGTGATACTTTTTATAAACCATACTATATGGCTCCAGAAGAAGATATAGATTTGGCTGTAAGATTAGATAAAACAAGTAAGTCAAATATTGGTTTATTAATTGAGGTAAAGAGTACAACCAACAAAAACGAAATGATTTCTGTTGGTAACTTAAATAGGAAAGCTCTGCAGGAACTTTTGCTCTATTATTTAAGAGAAAGAATATCCAAGAAAAATTCAGATATTAAATATCTGATAGCGACCAATGTATATGAATATTTTATTTTTGATGCCCAAGAGTTTGAGCAAAAATTCTATCAAAATAAGAAACTGAAAAAAGAGTTTCAGGATTTTGAGGATGGCAGAAAAACAAGTCGTAAAACAGACTTCTTTTATTCTGAGATAGCTTCTTCATTTATCGAAGAAGTTGCAGACAGTCTTGATTATACCTATTTTGACATCCGCTCTTATGCTAAATATTTAGGAGAGAATACTGCTTCAAAAAAACTTATTGAATTGTATAAAGTATTCAGTGATGTGCATTTGCTGAAACTGCCTTTTCAGAATGACAGTAACTCTTTGAATAAGAAGTTTTATGCAGAATTGTTGCATATTTTGGGTATTGAAGAGAAAAAGGAAAACAATAAGATTGTCATTGTACGTAAAGCTGTTGGACAGCGTAATGAAGCTTCTTTGTTGGAGAATACAATCAACCAACTTGATGCAGAAGATTGCTTGCGAAAAATTCCCAATATTGCAATTTATGGGAGTACCCAAGAAGAACGTTTGTTCAATGTGGCTATGGAGTTATGTATTACTTGGATTAATCGAATCTTGTTCTTGAAATTGTTGGAAGCTCAAATGTTGAAATACCACAATGGAGAGCAATGTTACAAATTTCTTTCTATACAGAAAATACGTGATTTCGATGATTTGAACACTTTATTTTTTCAAGTTCTGGCACGAAATGTTCATCAAAGGACAGCTTCCATATTGAAAGATTTTGAATTTGTTCCTTATTTGAATAGCTCACTCTTTGAAGTTACAGAACTGGAAAGTAATACAATAAAGATAAATAGTTTATCGCAGCGGTCTGAATTACCACTATTTACCAATAGTGTATTAATTAATCGTAAGGAAAAACAACAGTTCAATAGCCTTCCAACTTTGAATTATTTATTTGCTTTTTTGGATGCATATAATTTTGCAAGCGAAGGCAGTGAGGAAGTTCAAGAAGAAGCCAAGACTTTGATTAACGCTTCTGTTTTAGGACTTATATTTGAAAAAATCAACGGACATAAAGATGGTTCGGTGTTTACTCCCGGATTTATTACAATGTATATGTGCCGTGAAGCCGTTGCTAATTCGGTCTTGACTAAGTTTAATAATTTTTATAACTGGAATTGTACGTCTGTTGCAGATTTGTACAATAAAATAGATGATATATCACAAGCTAACCAGCTTATAAATAGTATCACAATTTGTGATCCGGCTGTGGGGTCAGGTCACTTTTTGGTATCTGCTTTAAACGAGTTAATACGTTTGAAATATGAACTAGGAATTCTAGTGGATTCCGAAGGTAAACGTATTAAAAAATCAGATTACACACTGTCTATCGAAAACGATGAACTGATTGTAACGGATGCAGAAAATAATTTGTTTGAGTATAATCCATTGAATGAGGAAAGCCGCCGCATTCAAGAAACATTGTTCAAAGAGAAAAAGATAATTATTGAGAATTGTTTGTTTGGCGTGGATATTAATCCAAACTCTGTGAAAATATGTAGGTTACGTTTGTGGATTGAATTGCTTAAAAATGCTTACTATACAGCGGAAAGTGATTATAAACAATTGGAAACCTTACCCAACATCGATATAAATATCAAATGCGGAAACTCTCTTTTGCATCGTTTTGATTTAACGGATAGCATTAAGTCCGTATTAAAAGAAACAGGTATTTCTATTAGCCAGTATAGAAATGCTGTGAGCAAGTATAAGAATGCTCAAGATAAAGCTGAAAAGTGGGAGTTGGATTCAATGATAGCTGAAATTAAATCTAAACTTACCACTGAAATCGGTGCAAAAGACCCTAAAAAACTCAGATTAAATAAGCGTAGGGCAGAGCTGGTGAATTTGCTTGCACCGCAGCTGTTCGAAATGAGTAAAAAAGAACAAAAGGATTGGCAGAAACGTGTGGATGCTGTTAAAAGGGAAATAGCGGAACTTGAAGGTTATTTTGAGGAAATCAATTCCAATAAGATTTATTTGGGTGCTTTTGAATGGCGTATAGAGTTTCCGGAAGTATTGGACGATGATGGAAATTTTATTGGATTTGATTTAATAATAGGCAATCCCCCTTATATGCGAATACAAGAAATAAGAGCCAATGACAGTAAATTTGCTGATTATCTTTCATTGTCAGGAAAATACAAAAGTACTATAGGTTCCTTTGATATTTATGTAGCTTTCGTAGAATTGTCAAGAATGATATTAACGATAGGGGGATCTGTTGCATTATTGATGCCCATAAAATGGACTAATGCAGCCTTTGGAAAAGGTCTTAGAAGTATTCTTACGCAGAATTGTGAAGATAAGTCTGAATTGAGATTATCTAGAGTAGTAGATTTTGGTGCTTATCCTATATTCGAAGTATCAACATATGTTGGAATTCAATATTTTCAAAAAGGGACTTCCTTTGTGCAATACGTTAAGTATATGGAGAATGGATTATATAATCATCCCAATGAGTTTTTGTTACATTTGAATACTGATTCTTTTTCTAATGTAAATGTTTTGGCGTTAGGTAGTAATACTTGGGTGTTTGCTGAAGATGCCGTAGCTAAAATATTGGAAAAGCTTAATAAATTGCCATTGCGCCTATCAGATGTTTTTGAAAAAATCTATCAAGGAATAGCAACAAGTAAAGATGACGTTTATTTTCTTTATAATTGTGAAGTATTGAATAACACTGTCAAAGGATTTTCAAAGCAAGTAAATAGAATAGTTGAAATAGAGCAAGGATTAGTAAAACCTTTACTCAAAGGTGAAGATGTTCATCGTTTTAAACAATTGCCGCGAGAACGTTTTGTTATATTCCCATATAAAATAGAAAACGAAAAAGCAATATTATATTCAGAATGTGAGTTACAAAGCTTATTCCCAAAAGGTTATGCTTATCTTAAAGAATGTGAGCCAATATTGCGTGGACGAGAAAAAGGGAGATT
>ULXT01031637.1_pt1 | contig 14180 bp, 15 predicted proteins | sample 1961571 | NCBI WGS metagenome assembly ULXT01 (sample SAMEA4835846, study PRJEB28245) | human gut metagenome | biome: gut microbiome; material: fecal sample | place: Denmark | collected 2008
CTCTGGAAGCACCGAAAAATACATATCAACTCAATACAATGAAATTTCTGTTGAATATGGTAATGTGTCTGGATGTATAAAAAAAGTAAAAACACAGAAAAAAAGATTGTTTCTAACTGATAATTTGCAGAATATTGTTAAAGAAAGAACTCTATCTCTTCGCTTTTCGTCAAATTTTAAAGAAGGGGTTATATTAGCTGATAAGGTTTTGCAAATGGAATAAAGAAGAGTTTTATTCTTTGTTGCTCTTAATAAATTCTCTATAAAAATGCCAATCAATAGTAACTCTATAGCTAAGAATACTATGCTATTATACATTAGAATGATAATTTTGATGTTAGTAGCACTATATACAAGTCGAATAGTTTTTACCGCTTTAGGAGTAGAAGATTTCGGTATTTACAATGTTGTGGGAGGTGTAGTTGTTGTTTTAGCCTTCCTTAATGGTACATTAAGTACAGCTTCTTCACGTTACATTGTGGTAGCTTTAGGAGAAGGTGACAAAAAGCACATGAGTAAAGTGTTTTTTAATGTCTTTTTACTCAATGCTTTATTGGCTATTATCATTGTTGTTTTAGCAGAAACTGTAGGGTTATGGTTTGTCTGTCATAAAATGCAGATTCCTATAGAGAGATACAATGCTGCATTATGGGTATATCATTTATCAGTCATTACTATTGTATTTAATATATTGAGTATTCCTTATAATGCTTCTATTATTGCTCATGAGCGGATGAAAGCATTTGCTTATATTACGCTTTTTGATGCTTTAGCGAAATTAGCCTTAGCTTTTATCATTCAAGAAATTGCACTTGATAAACTTATTACATACGCATTATTATTAATGTTTATTCAAATTGTGGATCGTATTATATATACTCGATATTGTTTAAGACACTTCGAAGAGACACATTTGAGGTACTCAGTAGATAAAAGGTTACTAAAAGAGATGATGCAATTTATGTCATGGTCGTCGTATGGCAGTTTCGTTTCTGTTGGATTTACACAAGGTATTAATATACTTTTGAATCTTTTCTTTGGTCCGGCAGTAAATGCATCACGTAGCATTGCTGTTCAAATACAAAATAATGTCCTGCATTTCATTAATAATTTTCAGACAGCATTAAATCCTCAGTTGATGATTAATACATCAAGTAAAAATTATATGGATGTGCAGAAACTTTTAATTACAGGATCGAAGTTTTCCTTTTATTTACTTTGCATGTTAGGACTACCTATTATTTCAGAGACGCATATTATCATAAAATGCTGGTTAGGGGCGGTACCTGATTATGCGGTTTCTTTTTGTAGAATCATATTGGTAACAAGTTTTATAGGTACATTAGCAAATCCATTGAGAAGTATCAATCAGGCACAAGGTGATATTAAAAAATTTCAATTGTATGAATGTTCGGTACTATTATTAATTATTCCAGTCTCATACATGCTTCTTCGGCAGTGGGAAATACCTATTCTTGTATTTTATGTTCATTTAGCTATTGAATTGATAGCTCAATTTATAAGATTAGCGATTGTATTGCCTAAAATTAATTTATCTTTAAATTTATATTTCAAGCTGGTATATGTAAGAATATTGCCCGTATTTATTCTTCCTATGATTCCTGTATTGTTAATCAATAATACAATGAATGAAGGAATTTATAGACTTGTGATAAATATTTTTTGTATTGAAATTTCATTAGGTGTTTTGATTTACTTCATTGGTCTTTCTGGTAATGAGAGAAAATATATCAAGAGCATGATTAAGAAAAAGATTCATGCATAATGTTCACTTTGTCATAACACGAGAGTTTTTATGGTCTTAAACACTTCAGACACAAAGGTCAAAAGAGTAATTTTTTTGCTTGTAGTAATTTTAACCAATTTATTTAGCTATGCATATATAAGTAATACAATTCAATACCTACATTATATAATTAGCTTTATCATATTGTTTTATTATCTTAATGGGAGGCGAAACTTGGATAAACATATTCCTCTTCAGAATATAGTCTTATGTCTTTGTCTTTATCCGATATTTTCGTTTTATTTTACTCTGTTCTTTTATAATCCAGAGTGTTGGGATTATTATAAATATCGAGTTATATCACAAGCAATTTTTCTTATATTCTTTTTATTTCATATCTACAAGGTTAAAGAGAAAACCTTGATGCAAGCTTTTATAACAATTGGTTTAGTTGTTTTTGCAACTCAAATAATTCAACAAATATTTCCTGATTACGCAGTATTTGGGGTAAGAGATATGAGTGATATAAACAATGAAGGTTATGAGAAAGTAGAAATACGTAATGGTCTATATCGATATAGGCTGATAAGTGTTTATTTTATCACTATGTTAGATGTTTTCTACTTTTGGGAAAAAATCCTGATAAAAAGAACTCGTAAAGATATTCTGTTATTTTGCATATTCTTATGTTCCACGTATCTTTTCTTAACACGTCAAATCATATTCTCTGTTGGTGTATCTATATTGTTTTCATTCTTATTCACTCGTAATTCAAATGCAAAAAAATGGTCAATTGGGGGGGCTATATTATTAGTAATACTGCTGTATTTCTTTTATGATGCTATATTGGGTGAACTATTGTCTAAAACACAAGATGAGTTGGATGATTCTAATATAAGACTTACTTGCCTTACTTTTTATTGGGAAAAAATAACTGAATCTTTTCAAACTATATTATTTGGTAATGGTTTTCCAGCACTATTAGTTGAGTGGCAACGGACTCTAAAGTTAACTCCGGCAGACATTGGATTAGTAGGAGAATGGTTCTATTATGGGATTATTTGGATTGTTATTTATTTATATACGTTGGGAGTCATATTTTTGAAATACAGAAATTTCATACCTCTGTATATCAAACTGTTCATGGTTTCAACTTTTCTTATTTCAATTATGATTTTTCCATATAGGAGTGCTATTGAATATCTTATTTGGAGTTCTGTGCTTTATATCTGTTCTATTCATATCAAAAAGTTCAAATCAAAAAGTGTATAGACAATGAAAAAATTGCTTGTAATAGTGGTGACATATAATGCAATGTCTTGGATAGACAAATGCCTTGGCAGTGTGTTAGGGGCTTCTTTAAAGTCTGATTTATTTGTCATTGACAATGGATCTAAAGATGGAACTATCGAACATATTAAAAACAAATATCCGCAAATAAAATTTCATGAAAGCAAATCAAATCTTGGATTTGGAAAGGCGAATAATATTGGGCTTCAATATGCGATAGACAAGGGGTATGACTATGTTTATCTGTTGAATCAAGATGCATGGGTGATGAATGACACATTTAATGTACTGATTAACATTGTTAAATCGAATCCTGAAATTGGAATAATAAGTCCTCTGCAGGTACAAGCCAATATGCGCAAATTAGATGTAAACTATAATACAGGGGTATTATCTTATGAATCTTGCCCTAAGATTCTAAGCGATGCATTGTTAGGAAAATTATCCGACTGGTATTACGTGAAAGATGTGATGGCTGCTCATTGGCTGATAAGCAGAGAATGTTTACTCAGAATTGGTGGATTCTCTCCATCTTTTCCTCATTATGGAGAAGATATTAACTATTTAGAGAGAGTATTATATCATGGAATGAAAATAGCTATTGCAACAAAAACAATCGGTGTACATGACCGCGAGTACAGAACTGAAACGGTGAAAAAACAAATGTATTTAGATTACATAAGATTTATAAAAGATTTAAGTTCACCTTTTGAATATTCCGAAAACAAACAAGGGAGATATCTAAGAATTCTTTTGTTTGATGTAATAAAATATCATTCTATAGCCCCCATAAAATATCTGCTGAAAATTTTGTTCGAAATGAAAAAAATTCAAGCATATAGAGAAATCAGCATTAATCAATATACCGCTTTCTTGAATGAAAAGAATTAAGAATATATATATATGGATTTATAGTCTGTATTTTTGTTTAAGAGTGTTCTCGTTACGCCAAGCACTGAAATTACCAGTAAAAATTTCTCCTAATATCAAGCTTGGATATTTGTATAAAGGTTGTATTGTCATCAATTCTCTTTACATAAAAAGGGGGATGATTACAATTGGACTTGTTGGTTCAGAAGCTGTACAATATTTGAAAGGGTATCTAACCATTAAAGGACAACTTATATTTAACTGCAAAGCTGATTTTGGTAAAGGAACATCTATTAGAGTGGACGAGAATGCTCAATTGATTATAGGAGATAATTTTTGGTGTAATAAGAACACGTTTATTCGATGTAATCAAAAGATAGTCATAGGTGACCATGTTTTAATGGGTTGGAATTGTACAATTAATGATTGTGATGGTCATACACTTATTGATTCTGGTATTTCAAAATCAAATTGTGGTAGCGTTGGAATTGGCAACCACGTGTGGATTGCTTCTAATGTTACACTATTAAAGAACACATTTATAGCGGATGAATGTGTTGTCGCTTCACATTCGCTATGTTGCAAATCGTATACAACAGCTCATTCCTTAATTGCAGGGATGCCTGCAAGAATAATAAAAAACAATATCTCTTGGAAATTGTGATATGAAAACCAAAATTGTTTATGTCTTAGTAAGTAATGTAAATGATTGTTATTTGGAACAGGCTCTTGTTTCAATTTATTCATTGCGCTTGTATAATCCAAATGCTGAAGTTTTGCTGGTCATTGATAAGGATACAGAAAAAACATTGAAGGAGGGTAATAGAAAACAAATCCTTAGATATATTACAGATATCATTGTTGTTCATGTACCTTCCCAATATAGCAATATGCAAAAGTCACGTTATATAAAAACTTCATTGAGGAAATATGTAAATGGTGATTTCTTGTTTATAGATACAGATACCATAATAACTGCAGAGTTAAATGAAATTGATAATATATCAGCTGATTTAGCATCTGTTCCAGATTGTCATCTTATAATAAAATTTAACTGGATGAAAAAGAGTATTCGGAATTGGGCATCCAAATTTGATTGGCATTTCTCGGAAGACAGTTATTATTTTAATAGTGGCGTTCTTTTGGTTAAAGATACGGATCTTGCTACTCAACTGTTTGAGCACTGGCATGCAGTTTGGAAAAAGTTTGCAGCACAAGGTATAAATTACGACCAGCCCTCTTTAGCTAAAGCAAACGAACTAGTCGGACTTAAAATAAATAAGCTTGATGATATTTGGAACTGTCAGATAAACGCAAACGGTTTACCTTATTTAAAGAATGCAAAAGTCATACATTATTTTGCGTCTGCTATTGGAGGAGGAAAATATCAACCATATAAATTTATGGATAAAGATTTTTTTATCCGGATTAAGTCATGTGATGAACTTGGTAAAGAGATTGTGGAATTAATTAAAAACGCTAAATATGCTTTTAATCCATTCTGTTCTATTATTGGATATGATGATGCAAAATTCTTATATAGCAGAGCTTATTGGCTTTATAAGCAACATCCTTTAGCTTACAAAATAGTAGATATTTATTCTCGAATAATATTATTATTATCTCATTTAAAATTAAAAAAGTAAATTTATGATTCCACAAATAATACATTACTGTTGGTTAAGTAACGACCCGATACCATCCAGTCTTCAACATTATATGAAATCATGGAAAAAACAATTACCTGATTATGAATTTATGCTTTGGAATTTTGATCGCTTCGACAAAACTTCATCACGTTGGGTCAGTGAAGCTTTTGATAATAAGAAATATGCTTTTGCTGCAGATTATATTAGGCTATACGCTCTTTATCATTATGGCGGAATCTATTTGGATATGGATGTTGAAGTGTTGAAATCCTTTAATTCTTTTTTGTCACTTGATACGATGATGTGCTGGCAATATGGAAATGGAAATGGGTTAGAGGTAGCAGCATTTGGTGTAAAAAAACATTCTGAATGGATAAAATGTTGTTTAGATAGCTATGAAGGACGATCTTTTATTTTGAATGATGGGAGCATGGATATAAAACAACCGTTACCATTGCATATAGAAAAAGTTTTATGTGAGAACGGTTATAAACTAAAATCAATTTCTTCTATGAATGAAGCAATGGAGATAAATAATTCTGATAAGATAATACCAGTATTTCCTGCTACATTTTTTAGTCCCAAATCTATCATTGACGGAAAAATTAAAACGACTTCACATACTTATTCCATTCATCATTTTTCTGCTACCTGGCTTCCTTTTTACACACGTTGGGAGATAAAGTTTTGGCATTTGTTAGGAATGTCTAATAAAAGTATTTTACGACGTATAGGCAAAACTCTTAGAAGCTGTTTTGAATTTATCGTGCGATGATTTGGGATGAGTTTTTGAGGCATTTTCGCTTCTGTGATGAGGAAGATAGCGGGCTATCTGACGAAGAACAGGAGCGGAAAGGACCAAAAAATCGCCCAAAGCACACACGAAAACGGATACATCAAGCCAAGAAAAACTTTTTGGAGAAATTCAAAACAGCTTCTTAGAAAAATACATCTTATGAAATAGCCTCCACCGTTTGAGTAATAACTATGCATAAAATGAAATAATAGTAAAGAAATTATTTATGATTATTACAATAATAGGAAACATTTTTTTGTGCATAAAGTTTTGGGTATACATTATGTTTTTATCATAAACAATATGTGGCAGTGGTAATGCAGAATTATCTATCGAAGATGAGACAATATTATTAAATTAATCGAAGAATAAAGACAATGATTGAAACTCGAAAGCAATTAAGACTAGTCCTTGAACTGGATTATAGTTATTATCACCGTAAGAACTTATGTAAACGTCTACTTGACAATTTACTTTCTCGTGAGAACATATACATTTGGCACTATATAAAAACAATGCGCTATTGTGATTATTATACAACCAACAAACACAAATCATTGTTTCACGCTTTCATGTATTGGTGGTATTTACGGAAACACAATCGCAACAGTGTTAAACTGGGACTAATAATTGGTGCAGGTGCTTTTGACGCAGGACTATGTATTTACCATACAGGCAATATTGTGGTTAATGGCTATAGTAAAATTGGAAAGAACTGCAAATTACATGGAAGTAATTGCATTGGAAATAGTCATTGCAAAGATGATTGCCCGACAATTGGCGACAATGTGCGTTTGGGAGTTGGCGCAAAAGTTTTTGGAAAAATTTATATAGCTAATAATGTAACGATAGCCGCAGGTGCTGTTGTTACAAAATCATGCTATGAAGAAGGAGTAACATTAGCAGGAGTGCCAGCAAAAATTGTAAAATATGGAATACAACATGAAACCTAAAGTAAGCGTTATTGTACCTATTTATAATGTTGAGTCTTATCTTGACCGTTGCATTCAATCTCTTTTGAACCAGACACTGAAAGAAATAGAAATCATTTTGGTAGATGACGAGTCTCCTGACAACTGTCCCACCATGTGTGATGAGTATGCCAGGAAAGATAGTCGTGTCAAGGTAATCCACAAGAAAAACGGAGGCTTGGGCTTTGCCCGCAACAGCGGCCTTGACGTGGCCACAGGAGAGTATGTGGCTTTCGTGGACTCCGATGACTTCATCGCTCCCAACATGATGGAAGTACTCTATAACACGGCCATCCAATACGGGGCGGATGAGGTGCGCAGTGGTGTCATATTCTATGAGAACGGGAAGAAAACCTTGCGGCATGACGTAGACAAGATAACCGTCTTCCAAGGAAAAGAAGAAGTGAAGCGTTTCGTATTTGATTACTTAGGACCTGCGCCAGAGGAATACAGGGACTGCAAGTACATGATGTCTGTTTGGTTGGCTTTGCACTCCCGGAAAGTGATAGAAGAAAACCACATTAGGTTCACATCTGAGCGGCAGACATTGAGCGAGGACTTGGTATTTGGCATGGAGGTATTCCCAAAAATGAATTGCATCGTGTGCATACCAGATTGTTTCTATTATTACAGAAAGAACCCACTATCCTTGTCACATCATTTTTCTTGGAAAAAGTATAGACGACAAGACACTTTTTTTAATGCTATAAAAGAACGCCTGGATGCCCTTTATTCGCAAAAGGAATATTCCATACACTTATTGAGACTGAAATTCCTTTACATGCGCAACTATATTAGCGAAGCTTTCTCCATCAATGAGGGTCTTGGAAAAAGAAGAAAACTCGTGAGAACAATGCTGCAAGACGACATATGGCATGATTTGTTTACTGAATATCCTTATTCCCGACTGCCAAAGGCAAAGCGTATCTATTTCTTTCTGGCCAAACACCAGATGATATTTTTTTTGTTCATCATCTCGAAAATGATGAAGTACAGAGAAAAACTTAAAACGCAAAAACAATGAATGAAGAGAACAAAATCATCACTCGCAAAGAACTGAAAGAATGGATACGCCTGGACTTTGAGGCGTACAAGATGAAACATCCTTTGGCTGCCCGTTTCACATACGGAGAGAACTGGGAGTTGTTCGCTTACATGAAGAACCTGCGGTACTTGGAATATTATACCAACAAACGGCAGCAACCTTGGGATAAGGTGCTAAAAGCTTATTATTGGCTACAACATCGTAAAAAATGTAAGAGAATGTGCATTGATATCTCCCCGAATTCAGTAGGGCCAGGCTTTCATCTACAACATAGAGGATTCAGATTAATACAGGGCAACACTAAGATTGGGAATAATTGTGAAGTACTACCCATGGTATTGATGGGAAAGAAACGCCCGGATTCGACAGATTATCATATTAGCATTGGTCATAATTGTTATATCTCAACAGGAGTGACTATTCTTGGCCCTGTCACGATAGGCGATAATGTCACCATCGCGGCCGGGACCGTGGTTGTCACGGATATTCCTGACAATGCTGTTGTGGGAGGGGTACCCGCGAAAATTATAAAAATGAAAGCAAAACCTTAATTATCTTTAGTGTATGGCAAAACTATCTTACATCACCCAATACATTTCAGACATCAGCCTCCGCCTGTTTGTCATAAAAGCAATCAGGAGTTTATGCTATAAAAACGATTCGAGGATCTCATGGAAAATCAATGAATGGAATGAACGCTGTGTTGCGAATTATTTACGGCATGAAATAGAAAACATAAGCATTGATTTCCCAACGTTGCTAGGCAAGCCAAACCCTGCAGTTCCTGCCAATAGCATTTTCATCATGTGGTGGCAAGGAGAACAAAATGCCCCGGCATTGGTTAAGGTTTGTATAGAAAGTGTGCGCGTTCATGCAGGAAAACATAAGGTAATTATTATCTCTCAAGATAATATCAATGACTTTATTCATTTGCCCGATTTTATAAAAAGAAAAGTTCAACAAGGTAATATTTCATTTACACATTTGTCAGATATAATCCGGCTGAACTTGTTAACACTCTATGGAGGGGCATGGATAGACGCTACTGTGTTTTGCGCAAAGAATATACCCGAATCGTTGTTTGAGATGCCTTTCTACAGCATTCATTTTGGCAAATATACCAAAGACCCGTCACATGGAAGGTGGACAACGTTTCTATTGTTTGCCCAGAGAGACAATGCAATCGTAAAAAGGACTTTAGAATATCATTATAAATATTGGAGTAAACACTATGTAATAGTTGACTATATCATGTTTGATTATTTAATCAATGAAGTTATATCTCAAGATGAGAGATTGAACAAATTGGTTGATGATATCCCAATAGAAAACCAAGATGTATTTGAACTGATGGAACATCTGGAAGATGATGATTTTCAGTTTAAAGACTTTATCAATAGCCATGATACCACATTTTATAAATTATCTTGGAAGCACAAGTTTAAAGATACAGATAAGGTGATTGGTATGCTAAAAGGTTTGTAGGGCTGAAGATTTAAAAACAATCAAAGATTTTATGATAGCAATAAAGAAATGTTTAATCGGAAATCTCCACAAGAAAAATATCCGCCATTGGATGATTATCAAAAATTATATCGCAAAGAATTTGACGGCATAATAGACAAATACTTAATCTGTCATGAAAGTGAAAATAATGGCCGTAAACTTATCGTCTATATAGATGCTGATAATGATATCGATTGGATAGTGAAAGATGAAGACATAAATGACGAAACGGAGAAACTTAGGCAAACTTGCCTCAACAAATTAGATATTGCACAGACATTTCCGGTGACGAATTTATGTAAACAGAATATACTACGGTTTAAAATCATGTTGGGCGCAGGGTATAATGCCGCATTACATGATAATTATGAATTAGTTCAGCCTTCCATTGACAAAGCCCTTCGGTTCGCAACGGAACGAAATATAGAACAATCACGCTATCTTATACTTTCATGTTCTACCTTGATAGTTATATCACTGATAATCACTCTGCTTATCCTAAAAACAAATTTTCAAACAATATTCTGTACCGATTGGATTATAGGAATTCTTTTCGGTGTATTAGGCTCCTATGTGTCAATTTGGCAACGATCAGGCAAGTCGAATTTAACGGGTTTAGCTACCAAAAAGATTCATTACCTTGAGGCTTTTTCCAGATTGTTTTGTGGAAGTATATTTGGAATTACTGGGATGCTTTTATTGAAAGCTGGGTTAATATTGGACATTTTTATACAGAATGACATTTGTATATGGAATGCGCTTATAGCTTTTATTGCAGCATTCAACGAACGTTTTATACCGACTATCATTGAACATATAACATCAAAAGATATAGATAATGACTATGGAAAGAAAATTGATAATGGTAATAAGTGATGGAGGGGGAGCGAGTGCTCTTGCCGGAGTCCATTATGATAAAGAGAACTATTTGAACTTTTTCAAATCCCCTGAAGGAGGGGCATGGATGGATAATGAGATACTCGTTTTTGACAAAAATAACTTCAGCTTGAATTGTTTGAGGGAATTAATAAAAATGTCAGATATTATTGGCGTTCATATAGATTATATCTTAATGGTGTATTGTGGCCATGGATTTACAGATCAATTTGGTCATATTCAATTTCAGATGCAGCCGAGTATGAATGTTCAATTAGATGATATTTTGGCCATAACTTCCAATACAAGACTCTTGTTAATAGCGGATAGTTGCCGTGCTGTGTACCCTCTACGTGAAGGGGGAAAATTACAACGTCGTGCAATGCTGTTTTCGGAAAATAACAGGCAAGGACAAGAACGCTATGCCAAGCTTTGTCGAGACAGGTATGATTATCTTATATCTCTGACTCCGTCTACGATAAAGACCGTATTATTTGCAGATTCTTATGGTGAAACGGCAGCGGAAAACAAGAATGGTGGGATATATAGTTTCGCCTTACTTAAGGCCGCCAAAGAAACCATAATGGGTTTCGAGTCTTTGCACAATTTAAATCCACAATGCTATTATGAACAATCTGCGATAGAATGTCATAACATAGCTTCAAAAGCCGTTGCAACTCAAACACATGGAGCACAAACCCCTGAAATTGTATTGGCGTGTCGTTCCATGGCACAGCTTCCTTTTGTGGTTGTTCCTAATTGGCAGCTTCAACTTGAAGATTAACATCAATGAAATATATCTTAATAATAGACCATATCGCAACAGGTGGTGCGGAACGGATATTGATAGATTATTATCATCATCTTGTAAATAATGGTCATAGCATGCAAGTATTTGTTTTGTCGGGGCATAGCGGGCAGAGTGCTTGGACGGAAGGTCTGAACATTGTATATGGAAGTGGTACGGATCGGGACAATCTGCTGAGAAAGACCGTGCAACAAATCGGACTTTATTTCAAGTTGCAAAAGCTGGTCACGGATGAAAAACCAGATGTAATATTTTCATTCCTCGAAAAGAGCAATTTGCTGGCAAGTCTTATAAAAAGCAATGCCATAAAGGTAATGACCGTTCACAATGTCCTTTCTATACAATATATTAAGGTTAAATCAACCGTCATAAGAAAAGTACTTTACGCTATAATCCGGCGAATGTATAACCGTTGCCCGAATGTTGTTGCGGTATCGAAACAGGTTAAGGACGATTTGGTTTCATCGTTCGGTGTTAATGAGCGGAATGTAAAGGTCATAAATAATTATGTTGACCGCTGTGAAATAAGACGGAAAGCAACAGAGAAAATTACGAACATTAACTTTCTTCCCAATGTAAAATACGTAATGAATATAGGCCGGTTTTCCGACCAAAAGGCACAATGGAAACTGATAAAGGCTTTTTCGCTGTATTTAAAGACTTGCGCTGACAATAGTAAAGTTCACTTAGTCTTAGTAGGACGTGGCGAATATGAAAACAATCTCAGAAAATTATCCGATGATCTCGGCATATCGGATAACGTGACAATACTTCCGTTTGACCCCAATCCTTATAAATATATGGTTCATGCCAGTTTGTTTGTGCTTTCAAGCATATTTGAGGGCTTTCCGATTGTGCTTGCTGAGGCTTCTTCGTTGCGTGTGCCGTTTGTGGGGTCAAGGAAGGCCATACCCGAAGAGATGTTTGACAATAGTGAAATATGGAACAGTTGTGTCTATGACACCTCTTCTTTAAAGTGTGATTTCACCACAACCATACATGACGACGAGCGCCAGTTGGCCGAATTGATAAATAAAGGACTCGGTAACCAAAAGTTTAGCGATGCGATATTACGCTCAACGTTTAAGTGGGAAAGTAAGAACGACAAGGCCACACAATTTGAGATGTACGATGATTTAGCAAAAGAATTTTGACTATGCTCTCTCCAATCGTTAAGAAAATACTCAGCACAGAGAAACTTACTTTACGCGAAGTTCTTATAGAGAATAGAAAAGTTTACACTTTCCTAAATCCTGTCTCTTATCTGTCTGCGTTGGACAACAAGGAACTGTTTGCCCGATTTGACGGAATTTTCGCAGACGGTTCAATCCTTGTAGCTGCCATCAAGTTGGTGTATAGAAAGACTGTAACCAGACGGAGCTTTGACATGACATCGCTTGCACCTGAGCTACTGTCATACGCAGAAGCGAATAACAGCTCTGTTTACATTGTTGCTTCACGGCAGGAACAAGTTGAGAAGGCTGTAGGCATTTTCAAGGAACGTTATCCTAAACTGTTGGTCGTGGGTTATCGGAACGGCTATTTCGCTTCGGAGAAAGAACAAGATGAGGAAGCACGGCATATTGTCGGTGTGAATCCGGATTTTCTGATTGTCGGGATGGGGGCTTTGATGCAGGAACGTTTCCTTCTGAAAGTGAAAGACTCTGGCTATCGTGGTATCGGTTTTACCTGCGGTGGCTTTATCCACCAGACGGCAAAGGATGAGATAGACTATTATCCTACATGTATAGACCGAATGAATCTCCGGTTTGTCTACAGAATGTATAAAGAACCACATACTCGCAAGCGTTATCTGCAAGCGGCATTGTTGTTCCCCGCACGTTTCATTGCCGAAAGGCTTTTCGGATAAGAGCCCACAATTCTATTCCTAATGAGAAAAGTAAAGATATAGGCATGAGAATGACGAACAGGACGAACGGTATAATCCGCCCAATAATCTTTTGTATTGTATCTTTGTTCATGCGAACAAAGGTAATACATATTTTTTCATTCTACATCTAATGTAATATTAAACTTTTATGGCAGAGTCAGTAATACACGAAAAAAACGCTCAATATGAAAACAATGACTCTTCATGAAATATTATTGCTTAATTATTCTATTGTGTTGCTTTTCGATTGAACTATTCGGGCAACACCTTTGCGGCACGACCGGCTTGATTGTAGCTCCCACAGCCGAGATGCAATAAGACAAAACCATTATGATTGGTGGAAGTATGATAGACCACAACATCTATCGTGATGCTTACTGGAACGCACATGATGAATACAATCCTTATACCTTTAACTATTATGTGAATATCACCATCTTCCCTTGGTTGGAGGTTGCATAGAGAAGCTGGAGGGTTTATGCTGAGTGTTACCGGCCTGAATCATTTTTATTATGTGCGTGACTTTATTGACATGCGTTGCAAGCACAGCCGTGTGTTGTCCATCATCCGTGAACGGCTTCACCAATGGTTGACGGATATGGGAATGACCATTTCTAAAAACACGTTACACAACTGACTTAAGAAAGGCAAGAAATGCCTTGATGAACTGGTTTGTGCATTTTCAAAAACATCTTTAACGGGTGCAGGGATTATGTTAACATGGTTCCTGA
>ULXT01039452.1_pt1 | contig 13938 bp, 9 predicted proteins | sample 1961571 | NCBI WGS metagenome assembly ULXT01 (sample SAMEA4835846, study PRJEB28245) | human gut metagenome | biome: gut microbiome; material: fecal sample | place: Denmark | collected 2008
GGTTACCCTCCTGTGAAAACGGTTCAAACGCATGCTCCAGGAATTCCTCACTCATACCGATTCCACTATCCCGCACCGTAAAACGCACCCATTCAACGTTTCCTTCCGTGCGTAGCCTTTCGGTCAGAAGCCACACATTTCCGCCCTCTGGCGTGTATTTTGCTGCATTGGACAGCAGATTGAAGAAAATCTGCTTGAACCGCACCGCATCAGTGTATATCATTTCTTCCATATGCTGCAGATCACACTGGAACGTAATGTTTTTCTGCTCCATCAGCGGGCCGATCGTGGTATTGATTGCCGTTCCAAACGTCTTTCTGCTCATCTGCTCCGACTTCAGGTTCAGATTGCCGCTCTCTATGCGTGAAATATCCAGCATATCATTGATCAGCCCGAGCAGAAACTCACTTGAGGATTTAATCTTATCCAGATATCCGCAGATCGTCTCATCCTGACATTCCTGCCTTGCAACGGATGTCATGCCGATAATCGCATTCATAGGCGTCCGGATGTCATGACTCATATGGGCCAGGAATTCACTCTTGGCGCAATTCGCCCGCTCCGTTTCTTCAATTGCCCGCTCCAGACGTTCCTGCTTCTTCTTCTCCTCCGTTACGATGTCTTCGATGTCCACACAGCTTTTGAATACCGTCCCCATCTGCTTATCCATATAGGTATAACGGATCATTTTACGCCGCACTGAGCCATCAGACTCTCTCACATCAATTTCCTGTATGTAAAGTGGCTCTGCCTCAAGGTTACGACGGATTTCCTCTGTCTGCATTGCCCGGATGTGTGCTTCCAGCTGATCCGTCACTGCGACTCTTGTAAGATAATCACGGATATCCGCATCGTAGTCTGTTCCTCTGGCGCTCGGACACATGGAACTTTTTTCCTGCGCCATAATCTCGAAATGACCATTCTGCAGACAGATGTATTCCACATAATCATAGTCGAACTCAATGATCAGCTGCATCATACGGTCACGGTTTTTCTCATGCGTGACATCCCAGTTATTGTAAAAGGCAAACAAATCTCCCGTATCCAGCTGCGGTACAATCCTCACGTCCACACGCACCCAGATAATGTCGTCCGTGTCCCGCCTCTTTGCCCAGTAGTAACGCGATATCATTTCCTCCCCCTGCCAGTAGGCTTCCATCAATGCCTCTGGCTGTAGATCCGCATACGTCTCCCCGGTCATATGAATTTCCGAGAAAATCTTTTCAATGCGCTTCCGGTAGTCTGCTTCCTCACGCAATTCTTCGGTAAAATCCCCCAGACCGTTGTATTTGACGGATTCCACATAACGCTGCGTGAGATTAACGCGGCTGGTTCCAATATTCTCATCTGTCCCTTTCTGATCCAATCCTCTGTCGATTATCATACTTCCATCTCCTGCCATACATTATCCGCAGTTTATTTTAACCCTGCCTGACCGGCCATCGCTCTTCTCTCCTCATACTGTTCATAGAAGTCCTGCTCCGGTTCATATGGTTTTATAAAAAACAGATTTAACAAAAACATGTTGATCGTCTTTGCCTCCTGTTCACCAATTCCGTCTTTCATCTGCTTCTCCAACTGTTTCCGTATGGCATGCCAGTCCAGCAGAAACCGTTCGTATCGTTCCATCTGTGGAGTATCGAGCCATTTTCCAACCTTCACTTTGCTGCGCCCGGGCTTCTGACAGGCATCCATCTGCAGAAAATAGCGGATTCTGTCTTCCTCATAGATTCTGCCAAGCGGAAATACCCGACACAACCCTGGACGCATTGCGTGGATCCTGCATCTTCCCTGTTCATTCAAGAACACACACTGCTCTTTTTCTCCGTCCATCCTCAGGTTCGGAAGAATCACGCCGTCCACTACCTGCAGCTCTATCGTACCGGCAAGCAGCTGCTCAAAATTTTTCCCGGTCACGGTCGTCAGACGCCATATATCACAGGGATCAAGCACAATGGATGTCCCCATTTCCTCACAGCAGGCATGGCATCCCGCGCAGTCTCCGCACGCCGCCCGAACCATATCATTGCAGCCATATATTTTTCCATCTGATATTTCCTGCAGATCCTGTAACATTGCAATCTCCTCATTTCTTTTTTCTGTGTCTATTCTAACTGTTTTTTGCAAAAGAAGCAATAAACTCACATAGCCTATAGAGTGAAAAAAGAAACCGCCACAAAAGTGACGGCTTCTTAAATCCTGATTTTATAATATCTGTTCTATGCCCCTATGCAGCAGCTTTCTCAGAATCATTGTCTTTCATGACAAGCTTTAAGAGAATCGGGGTGATCAGCGTCGTTACAATAACAACGAGAACGATCGGAGCAAACAGGACATCATCTAACATACCGCTTGCATATCCCTTCTGCGCCACAATCAGTGCAACCTCACCTCGGGAAATCATACCGATACCGACCTGGAACGCTTCCTTTCCGGTACATCCGCATATCTTTGCACCCAGTCCGCATCCGACAACCTTGCTTAAGATGGCGATAACAAGCAGAATGATTGCGAAGATCCAGATGCTGGCATCCATTCCGCCGAGTGTTACCTTAAGACCTACACTGGCAAAGAATACCGGTGAGAAAATCAGGTAAGACGGGATCTCGCATCTTCTTGCAACATACGGTCCAACTTTCATCGTGCAGAGCATCAGTCCTGCGAAGTAAGCACCGGTAATATCTGCAATACCGAAGTATTCCTCTGAGATATAGGAAAGAATGAAGCAGAGCGCTACACAGATGATAGCGGTTCTTCTCTTCTCATCCTGCTCTTCCACAAATACCTTTAACTTTGTAAGCACGAAGATCAATACTGCAATAAATACGAAATACAGTACAATCTTTAACACAACTGTGATCGGGCTTACGCTGGTATCCTTTAAGCTGGTTACGATTGTGAGTACGATAATACCGATGATATCATCGATAACAGCTGCGCCAAGGATTGTCGTTCCGACTTTTCCTTTCAGCTTGCCCATCTCACGCAGCGTCTCAACTGTGATGCTTACAGATGTTGCTGTCAGTACAACACCGACGAACACTGCCTTTAACACCTCATCGTAATCGCTGAAGTCTGTGTGGAAGAAAAATGCATACCCCAGGAATCCACCAATCAACGGAACAATCACACCGATCAATGCTGTTACGAAAGATGCCACACCGTTTTTCTTAAGTTCGGACAGATCCGTCTCCAGTCCTGCGTTAAACATCAGGAGGATAACACCGAGCTCTGCCATCTGCTCAAGAAAGACGCCGGTATCTCCGGTCAATGTAATCAAATTCAGACAGGACGGTCCTAAGATCACACCTGCAACTAATGCACCGACAACCGCCGGCATATGAATCTTGCGGGTAAATAAACCCAGAATCTTGGTTGAGATCATAATAATCGCCAAGAACAGTAAAAATGAATACGATTCCATATCTATACTCCCTTTCTGTTAATAAATTATTAAATATGTATAAAGTATTCTTATAGCATAGCTATTCTAACGCTTTATCTCACAAAATGTAAGTGGCGTTTTTCAAGAAAAAACATCAAAATAATAACATTTTTTAGGAATTTTCAACAGATTTTCGGGGGATTTTACAGAAGATTTCGTTCGCATGGAATATATATTTCATTATTGTGTGTCCACAACTTCAACTACTTTACCTTTGCTTCTTCGACATATCTGTCTCATGCACAAAACTCTTGATGTTGATAAATGCACCAGCAAAACCAAGTCACATCAAAGCTATTATTTCATCCCCCCTATTACGTAGTGAAGAGGGATAGTTTTTTAGTATTTTTCGCTATCTCGAAGATGTAATAGTTGCGACTTTGGCCAGAAGTGGTAGATACAAACGTGTTTTCTTCGCAGAGTACGAAACACAGCCATGCTATCCCTTCTATATTATTAGCGATATTTCAACCCACACTCCCCTCTCTGGGAATAACTCCACTCTCACGCCTGTCTCCAAGCTGAGATCAACCTTCCAATCCACACTTTCCTCGCTGCGAGCGATCCAGAACGGGCAACAACATCAGCCATCTGACTACTTCAATCCTCGCTCCCCTCACAGGGAGCGACAAAACCAAACAATACAACGAGAGATCGTTGTAAAATTTCAATCCTCGCTCCCCTCACAGGGAGCGACTAATAAAAACGCAAATGGGTCATACTGATATTAATTTCAATCCACACTCCCCTCACAGGGAGCGACTTTTCTTGTTGATACTATCATATCACTTTAAAAAATTTCAATCCTCGCTCCCCTCACAGGGAGCGACACCGTGAAATCCATGTTCTGCTCCACATATCCAATGATTTCAATCCTCGCTCCCCTCACAGGGAGCGACAAAACTCAACCTTGCCACCAAACGCCATACGCATATTTCAATCCACGCTCCCCTCACAGGGAGCGACGCGTTTGCCGTGATGTATACGCCCCATTGATAAAGTATTTCAATCCACGCTCCCCTCACAGGGAGCGACAGAGATGCAGGATCTGGAGAATCATGCATATCAATTTCAATCCACGCTCCCCTCACAGGGAGCGACCGATTTACCGGAGGGTATAGCTAGTGTACTTGATATTTCAATCCACGCTCCCCTCACAGGGAGCGACCGCACCTTTTTGATTTTAAATATCCGTGGTACAATATTTCAATCCACGCTCCCCTCACAGGGAGCGACGATGCAACTAATCTTTTGAACCAGATTATTAACATTTCAATCCACGCTCCCCTCACAGGGAGCGACGAAAAGTCTGACGTGATTATATGCAGAATCCCATGATTTCAATCCACGCTCCCCTCACAGGGAGCGACACATAATTCGCCATTAAATAAGTAGGCACTTCACATTTCAATCCACGCTCCCCTCACAGGGAGCGACAGCGCTGACTTGGAATTATTTTTACACAATGAGTATTTCAATCCACGCTCCCCTCACAGGGAGCGACCTTCATCACGCTTCACACTGTCCATCATGCGTTATTTCAATCCACGCTCCCCTCACAGGGAGCGACGTTTATTTTGGGTTATATGCTGGGTATTCAGCAGATTTCAATCCACGCTCCCCTCACAGGGAGCGACTATCTCGCAATCTTTTATGTATTCCAAAATAAATATTTCAATCCACGCTCCCCTCACAGGGAGCGACGGTGATCGACCTCACCAAGGAGTACATGTTTGAGGGATTTCAATCCACGCTCCCCTCACAGGGAGCGACTATGCCACAGCAGAGAGCCAGGTAGAGATGCTAAAATTTCAATCCACGCTCCCCTCACAGGGAGCGACGCTGATCTTTTTATGTACTTTCGGCGGTCTTTAATTTCAATCCACGCTCCCCTCACAGGGAGCGACATGTTCTACGTGTTCTGCTTCCAGTTCCAGCCGATTTCAATCCACGCTCCCCTCACAGGGAGCGACCATGATCTGACAATCCCAATCAATAGCGTCTCCACCATTTCAATCCACGCTCCCCTCACAGGGAGCGACGTACTTAAGCGCTGATTTTCGCTACCCGCTATAAATTTCAATCCACGCTCCCCTCACAGGGAGCGACGATGCGAGCAATCCGATTGTGTATTACTGCCAGGAGATTTCAATCCACGCTCCCCTCACAGGGAGCGACCTAACCATTCCATGTGTTAATCCTCCTTAATTTATTTCAATCCACGCTCCCCTCACAGGGAGCGACGCGTACGTGTCGTAGCAATCATAAAGTGCCGGAATTTCAATCCACGCTCCCCTCACAGGGAGCGACGACATATTGTTAGATATAACAGTGGTGTAAAAATATTTCAATCCACGCTCCCCTCACAGGGAGCGACGTTGTTCCGTGCATTTGATACTCGTCCACCGCAGATTTCAATCCACGCTCCCCTCACAGGGAGCGACCTGTATCGGATGCGTCAAGGGCGGTATGGGATATTGATTTCAATCCACGCTCCCCTCACAGGGAGCGACACAGTGCTTGGCTACGATGGGGATATTCTTGTAAAATTTCAATCCACGCTCCCCTCACAGGGAGCGACAACGATTGCTACGCTATGTACGTGAGTTTGAGTATTTCAATCCACGCTCCCCTCACAAGGAGCGACAAGTGGCGCAAACGTAACCGATGACGGCTATAAAATTTCAATCCACGCTCCCCTCACAGGGAGCGACCAAGCTTTGTTCCCTTTTTGCAATATTTTTCAAGATTTCAATCCACGCTCCCCTCACAGGGAGCGACGGTAAGTGGTGCCCGTCCATTCACATGCCGAAAATTTCAATCCACGCTCCCCTCACAGGGAGCGACGCGTACACTTTCCAGACTTTGCGTTTTGGTTACAATTTCAATCCACGCTCCCCTCACAGGGAGCGACGGATGAAAAATTCGGGGAGTTCTTAAATAACTTTATTTCAATCCACGCTCCCCTCACAGGGAGCGACTCACAGCGGGAGGGCGTAAAAGTCACCGTGACCGTATTTCAATCCACGCTCCCCTCACAGGGAGCGACGGTGGTTGATGCGTTTATGCGTATGGCTTTTGGAGATTTCAATCCACGCTCCCCTCACAGGGAGCGACTCCTGGCTATAGTAAAGTATTTCCGACGACGGAATTTCAATCCACGCTCCCCTCACAGGGAGCGACTAGGCTGATAGACGGCTCAAAAAGTCATGAGGAATTTCAATCCACGCTCCCCTCACAGGGAGCGACTGTTTTGATCATTGTGAATTTTGACAAGATTTGATTTCAATCCACGCTCCCCTCACAGGGAGCGACAATATCCACCTTGTCCATATTAAACGCGGTAGCAAATTTCAATCCACGCTCCCCTCACAGGGAGCGACGCGACTATAGAGTCAAATCTACTGTTCTCCCTCTATTTCAATCCACGCTCCCCTCACAGGGAGCGACAGCGGGACAGGAAACACCGAAAGCAGACATCGAAATTTCAATCCACGCTCCCCTCACAGGGAGCGACTCCAACTGCTCGCGTACACGGATTGTGACTGCTATTTCAATCCACGCTCCCCTCACAGGGAGCGACGGTACAATGACGACGAGACAAGCCGGATAAATTTTATTTCAATCCACGCTCCCCTCACAGGGAGCGACAAACTGTTTTGTTATCCATATAACTTTTTATACGATTTCAATCCACGCTCCCCTCACAGGGAGCGACTGGTACTGTTACAGTCAATCAGTAAATGTTTCACTTATTTCAATCCACGCTCCCCTCACAGGGAGCGACTAGAGACAGGAGAGTATATCGTTAAGCAAGAAACGATTTCAATCCACGCTCCCCTCACAGGGAGCGACGCTACTAACAAATTATGTGCATTTTCGATATTGTATTTCAATCCACGCTCCCCTCACAGGGAGCGACATCCGTAGTAAAAACAATGCAGGGGAAAAACGGAATTTCAATCCACGCTCCCCTCACAGGGAGCGACTTGCAGAGAGGACGAAAATTACAGACAATTATTTATTTCAATCCACGCTCCCCTCACAGGGAGCGACCTTCTTGCCCTTGTACTTACCCTCAACAACCTTATTTCAATCCACGCTCCCCTCACAGGGAGCGACCCGGGTGGAAGACCTGCAACACATTCTGTATATCAATTTCAATCCACGCTCCCCTCACAGGGAGCGACAAGACGGACGCCGGGGGCAATTTTCACGCTTTTTCTATTTCAATCCACGCTCCCCTCACAGGGAGCGACCATATATGGTGCGGCAACTACGGGCGCGATAATATATTTCAATCCACGCTCCCCTCACAGGGAGCGACCCCGACGGTGTCTGTGGTAAAGACGATACAAGGATTTCAATCCACGCTCCCCTCACAGGGAGCGACGTAAATAGACGAGATATTTTCCGCCGTCGCTTCGGATTTCAATCCACGCTCCCCTCACAGGGAGCGACGTATCGAGTTCGTCCGGTAAATGCAGATGGTCGAATTTCAATCCACGCTCCCCTCACAGGGAGCGACAAAAGCGGTAGTTAATCATTTTTTACAACCAAGTGATTTCAATCCACGCTCCCCTCACAGGGAGCGACCATTGCGCGGCGGACGTAACCCGTAGACGTTAGAGATTTCAATCCACGCTCCCCTCACAGGGAGCGACTTTGCGCGCGGAAAGTATCTGTGAATTTTAAAATTTCAATCCACGCTCCCCTCACAGGGAGCGACGCATTGCGCGGCGGACGTAACCCGTAGACGTTAGAGATTTCAATCCACGCTCCCCTCACAGGGAGCGACAGCAAATATACACATAAAATTCCTTTGTGACCTCCTGTTTTCAACGCTTTCTTCCAAAAATTCCTTTACTCTTTCACGTTTTCCACAGACGATAACTTGATTTTGTGCTATTTGCACTGATAAATTGTGCGCGAATGTTCCGCTGTATTTATGTACACTTTACATTCGCACTACTCTAAAAACTCTCAGATAATCAGCGGCGCCGTGACATCAAATGCCCTTTGCACACCGATATGTTCCACCTTACTCTTATACTTTTCCCCCATGACATAGTACCTCACACTGTCTTTATCCACATCAATGATATCCTTCAACTGCTTTTTCAATATGACATACTGCGTCTGATCAACAATGCACTCAAATACAGAATTTTGTACCCGCTGTCCGTAATTCGTACAGATTTTCGCTACCCGGGCAAGTCTTCGTACTCCCGCCGCAGTCTGTGTATTCACGTCATAAGTAATCAGCACTAACATAACTCACCTTCCTTCCAAACAGCATACAGTTTATCTTTACCGTTTAAAATATGGCGGATATGCATTGATATCTCCCCGCAGATACCGCGCAAGCAGCATCGCCTGTACGTATGGAAGCAGCCCGACAGGTACTTTTTCTTTTAGGTAAGGATGCATGATCTCTTCACACTTTAATTCCTGCCAGTTCTGTATCAGCGTTCTGCGTGTGTCATCATCCATAACAACCGCTCCGCTTTCCATTTTTCTGAACCCTCTTGCATTGATCTGCTGCTTGTTAATCATTGTAAGAACAAAACGGTCTGCCACAGGTGCCCGGAATTCTTCCATCAGATCTAACGCCAATGACTGTCTTCCCGGGCGGTCGGTATGCAAAAATCCAACATAGGGATCAAGTCCAACCGAATATGCTGCGCCCGCACACTCGTTTACCAGTAGCGCATACATAAATGACAACATTGCGTTGACATTATCCAGCGGCGGACGCTTATTCCTTCCGTGAAATACAAAACTTTCTTTGTTCTGAAGAATCAGTTCATCAAATACACTAAAATACGTACTTGCCGCTTTTCCTTCATATCCCCGCAGTTCCTCCGCACTGCCACTGTCCTGCACCGCTCTTAGATACTGTTTTAACTGCTCCGACGCATCTTTTATCTTTTCTGTATCAAGGCGCAATGCATGATCCCGGATTGCCCGCTCGAGTACATAACGCTCATTATGTACCTTTCCGAGAATCATATTTCTTGCAATCGTAAGACTTTCATCTTCCCGCTCCGACAGCCGATATTGTATTTTCCGCAAAACGACATTACCGTTTTCCTGTCCGATCATTCTGGCACAAAACGAATCATTGTGAAAAAAACTCAGATTCACATTGTTCTCATTGCATTTGCGCATGAGCGCCGGACTGGCACCTACATAATTAAACGCAACGATTGCTTCTACATTGTGAATCGGTATCCGCATTGCCACCCGATCCTCTTTTTTGACGACAACGTTTTCTCCATCCAATGCAAGATATACATCCGGTGTTGTTACATAAAGAGTATTCAGCAATTTCTTCATTGCAATTCCTCCTTTAACATCTCCGACACATAGGCATCCGCAGGCTGTGCTCCGGAAAGTTCCGGCAGACAGATGTTGTTTAAGGAACACTGCCTGCAATATGTGCCTGTCTTTACCATCGGTGTATATTTTCTGCTGTAATATGCATGCATTTCTTCAAAACAAGACCGTACACTCTGTCTCAATTCCTCTGTAAACAGCACTTCCGTTCTGCGTCTCGTTTCTCCATAATACAAATAGCCCTTTGGAATTCTGGTCATAAGCATCTCTTCCAGACACATTGCCTGCGCCATAAGCTGCATTTCATCTGCATTGTGCGGCTTTGGTTTTCCGCGCTTATATTCCACCGGCACGGCAATGTACGTTCCCTTTTGTCCAGCTAATGTGATGCCCTCCGGTGCCGGATGAAACTCCACAACATCACATTCTCCGCTGATTCCCATCTCTCTGGAGAAAACCTTCATCGCCCGCACCATGATAACCCCGTTTCTTTTTTCGTGAAAGTCCGCATTGTGCGCATTTTCATGCATGACCCTTCCCTCAAATGTCCGTACATTCTCTTCCCACTGCTGCTCAATATGAATCAGAGCCCATTGTCTGCGGCAAAAAACGAAATGCTGAATTCCCGATAATAATAAATAATCCTCCTCCTGATATTCCATATGTTTCTCCCTGCGATAGCCACGCAATACTATTCCATACAGGTACAGGTAACTCCCTCAGGCAGCTGCTCCGGCAATGTAACCTCATAATCTGAAAACGCCCTTGCCAAATCAACTCCAGGTTTTCTTGCCACCTTGACAGCTTCAAACAATTTATAAGACGGTGCATTTCCAAGTTCGCTGTCGTGCTTAAAAATGATCAGTTTTCTGACTGCCATCTTGCCGCGTGCCGCCGCATGATCATTCTCAAACATATTCAGAATTGCTTTCCAGAGCAATTCCAGATCCTCTTCCGAAAAACCGGTCACTTTTCTCGCCAGATTTGCAGACACATATCCCTCTACCCGGTACAGACCATACGGAACAATATATTTTCTTCCCATTTCCGTTCCTTTTTTGGCAGCATCCTCCTCCGTCGTGATTGCCACTCTGGTAATCGTGATCTCCTGTGGAAGAATCGGATCAACGGATTTCGCAAATCCCATCTGCACCGGTCCGCGTACCTGTCCACAGTTTAAATTTGCTTTCACAAAAGTGGTCATAACTGCTCCGAATGTACGAATATCATAGAAATTCTGACACATAAAGTCACGAACCTTTACGTCCAGCATTGGATCTGTCTTCTTTAAATTCTTAATCTCCTTTTCGTCAATGCCAAGTGACTGGAATGCTCCAAGATCACTGCGGTTTAACGGCACATTGTCCTTGATATAGATTTTATATCCGGTCGTATCCTCCTTGAGTGTCTCCACATAGTTGCGGATCTTTCGCTTCAGGCACACATCTGTCACGAGACCGTAACCCGTTTCCGGATCAATTCTCGGCATATTGCCGGCATCCGGATCTCCATTTGGATTTCCATTCTCCACGTCAAATAGTACTACAAAATCATATCTGTTCCTAATTGCCTCTCCCATCTTAGTTTTCCTCCTTCTTTGTATATCGTTTCTGTGTCTGGCAATAATACCCCAGCTGAAAGGCTCCCTGTTCCGGCAGATTTAAACGCTTTGGGAAACTCTCCCCAATCACTTCCGCAAGTTTCCCAATCTGTCGGTTAAAATAAACTTTGTGTCCTTCGTTTGCCAGTTTCCGCAGATGCTTCTGCGCCAGATTCAGCAATAGCGGAAAAATCTGTGCCGGGGTCGCTGCTGCCGAATTGAAGTACTTGTCTTTGATCGTCGTGTTAATTCCTGGATTCGCTTCCTGCTGCAAATGCTCTAAAACCGCAAACAGGCGCCCCAGTGTGTATGGTACATTTTTGCTCTCCTCATTTATCATTTCCTGCAATACCTCCTTGGGACAGTCTTTGTTCTCATTCTTCAGATAATAGGCCTTTATCATAGCCGCTCGCTCTCGTGTTATCCTGTGTTCCGCCCGGATTCTTAACATAACGGCGTTTAGCAGCGATGCCGGATACTTTCCGCCTGTCAGAACCGCTTTTAGCGTATCCGCTGCCATCTGTGGTGACGGAGACTTGTCTCTCGCATTTTGGTTTACGGTCTCTGACATCAATTTCCAGATTGGAATGATGGGATACTCCTTTTGCCGCGCATTAACAATCCGCAGACGCTCCTGATGTTCATTGACATGCCGGATCATAGTGCCAAAAGAATCCCTCATAAAAAATCGGACAGTCAGTCTGGCCGCATTCGGTGCAAGTCCCAGCACATAAAAATGTCTGTCGGGATCCAGTCGTATATCCTCGATCTGTACCGGCTCCCCGTTTGCCACCTTCCCGATAATTGCCCGAAGTTCGCCATCTGTCATACCACTCTCATCTGTCAGACCGAACATCGCCATCATACCGACATCCTGATAGAGGCTCTCTCCTCCTTCCGCCCAGCATACCACGGTTGTATCCCCGATAGTTCCCGTGTGAGCCCGGTCATTCAGAAGTTCATTTAACGCTGTGGTGTAGGCAAATGCCGCATACTCACCCACCGGAGCATTGGCACCCTGTTCCTTCTCATAGGAACAGAAGGACGCTGCATTAAAAGATACCAGTGACGCTCCCATCGCCTGTGCGCCGCGAACCCCCTTAATGCTCGGATGCAGCACTGCAAGCTTGTCTTTTTTCCCGGTAACCAGACACAACGTCTGCCCGCTTTCATCCTTCCTGTCATAAAACTGCTGCCATGCTTCACGTATTGCAGGATCCTCTGTCACTGCTTCTCCTTCATAATAAAATAGAAGATTTACTCCTGCCATCAGATCGCTCCAGTTATCCTCTATGTCAGTACACTGGCGCGCCGCATCCGGGCTCCAATACTCGAAATAATGACAGATCGCTTCTGCTGCCGGCGTGTGGATATCAGAAAGCAATTCCATGTGCTTTTCCATGCAGGCTTCATAGCACTGACTGGTTCGCTCTGGTTTTCCTTTTTCATCAACACCAAGAATATAGGTCGCATTGTCGCACAAAAAGTTCGGGCAAACCGCCACGGATCTCTTCTCCGGATGAGGTACTTCCATCATCCGCGCAACAAAAACCGTTTTTTTCTTGCTGCCTCCCGTCTCCTGCGCCACCTTCAACGGGATCAACCCTAGTACGTGTCCCTGCCGATCCAGATTCAGTCCATAGGAAACTTTTACTTTTCCCCAACCCAGCTTTGCAATCCGCCCCTGCTTCAACAAATCTTCATAATGTTCCACCAATGCCTGTAAAATCATCGCAGCACCTCGCAATCTGCCACATGGATCACGCCGTTTTCCATCTTTGCACGAAAGAACAGCGGACGAATGTTTGCCGGATCTGAGAAGTCAAGATCCCACAACATATAGCCGAGATCCCTTGTCTCCTGAATAGCCGGAATCTCTCCGCCCTCCCACTCCTTGAAATTCGCCGGGAATTCCCGACATCCAAAATATGGTTCGTGATAGCACTGTCCCTTTCTCAGGCGGCGCTTTATGATATCCTGAAACTTTCCCGGATTATCTCCGGCTGCCGCCTTCTCTGTAAGGGTAAAATGTGCTTCAATCACATATCTGACATCCTGCAGAACCAATGATGCTCTCTGCACAATATCCTTTGATGTGTTAATATACAGTTCTGTGCGTCCGCCGGTCATAGCTGCTCTTACACTGTTCCCCAGCACCTTGGACTGCACCTCATTTCTCCGTATGTTTGTCATCTGAATAGGCGCCAACACATAAATGTTGTCAATATGCCACTGCAGGCCTGGGTGCCAGTATACTGCCTCGAGCATTCCCCGCGCCGCCGACGGTGTCATCACATCATAGCTGACGCGTTCCACCTTCATCTCCGGCCGGCTGAAGCATGCAAAATTCCCCCACACTTCCATTTTTACTGCCACATATCATTCCTCCTTTCATCTGTTTTTCATTTGTTATATTTTTAAAATACATCATCTTACTATCCATGTCAATACATTTTTTATTGAAAAATGCAATATATTTGTATACACTGGTATTGTCACTTTTATAAGTGTGGATTGAAATATTTGATATATTTTTCTTTCATCAGGGCGGCAG
>ULXT01037037.1_pt1 | contig 13578 bp, 10 predicted proteins | sample 1961571 | NCBI WGS metagenome assembly ULXT01 (sample SAMEA4835846, study PRJEB28245) | human gut metagenome | biome: gut microbiome; material: fecal sample | place: Denmark | collected 2008
AAAACCAACGACAAATATTCTAAAGCAAGCATTATTAATGTAGAAGCTGAGCGCGTACAAAAAGCGCTTGACGAAGGCAATGTTGTAATAGTGGCAGGTTTTCAGGGCATTACCGACAGCGGCGATATAACAACTCTGGGCCGCGGCGGCAGCGATACAACCGCCGTTGCCATTGCAGCCGGGCTTAATGCAGGCATCTGCGATATTTATACTGACGTGGACGGCGTTTACACTGCCGACCCGCGCATTGTGCCTAACGCTCTTAAGCTTGACGAAATTACCTTTGCCGAAATGCTGGAACTTGCCCGCCTCGGCGCAGGCGTAATGCAGCCGCGCGCGGTAGAATACGGCGAACACAACGGCGTGGCAATCCATGTGCGTTCTACATTTCATGAAGTTCCGGGAACTATTATCAGGGGGGAATATACAGTGCAGGAGAAAAAATTTGTTATCCGCGGCGTAGCGCACGATACCAACGTTGCAAAACTGGCAGCACGCGGCGTGCCGGATGAACCGGGCGTAGCTTACAGAATTTTTGCGGCGCTGGCAGACGCCAATATCGACGTTGACATGATTGTGCAGAGCGCAAGCGTACAAAAAGATAAAAACGACATTTTGTTTACAGTTGCCAAAACCGATATGGCAGAGGCTCTCGGCGTTTTGGAAAACCTTAAGGCCGCCATGCCTTTTGATAAAGTAGACCTTGAAGTTAACGTAGCCAAAGTATCCATTGTAGGCGCGGGCATGCTTGGCAGCCCGGGCATTGCCGCCGGTATGTTCGGTGCGCTGGCAGAAGCCGGCATTAATATCGGCGTAATCAGTACATCAGAAATCAGTATTTCCTGCCTTGTGCCCGAACAGAAAGTGGCCGAGGCTGTTAACGCAATCCACAGCCGCTTCTTCCCGCAGGAAGCAGAAAACTGATTGATATAAAAACTGGAGGTAATTAATATGCTGACAAGTATTGCAGCTAACCACGCAAAAGGTAAATCCGCCGAAGACACTATTTTTGCCGCTAACGCAGCGTGCGTTGCCGCAGCCAAAAAAATAGGCGCAGAAAACGTAACCAACGCCACAATCGGCGCTATTTTGGACGAGGACGAAAAACTTGTATGCCTGCCCACGGTAGATAAAGTTTTCCGCAGCCTTTCTACCGATGAACTCATTGCTTATGCTCCAATTTCCGGCCTGCCGGATTATCTGGAAGAAGTTTTGAACGCAGCTTTCGGCGATTCCCGCCCGGAAGGCTACATGGCAGCAGTTGCCACCTCCGGCGGCACCGGCGTAATTCACCATGCAATCTGGAACTACATGGATGAAGGCGAAACCGCCCTTACCAGCGACTGGTACTGGGACCCGTACAGCGTGCTCTGCAACGATATGGGCCGCAAGCTCGACACCTATACCATGCTGGACGAAAACAACAAATATAACCTGCCTGCCTTAAAAGCAAAGGTAGAAGAAATTTTAAGCAAACAAAAAAGCCTGCTGTTAATCATCAACACTCCGGCACATAACCCCACCGGTTACAGCCTCAGCGAAGAAGATATGCAGGGCGTAATTGACATTCTTAAAAATGCTACCGAAGGCACCGGCAAAACCGTAACATTGCTTTTGGATATTGCCTACATCGACTATGCGGGCGAACGCCAGGCAGTACGCAAATTCTTTAAAAAGATTTCCAACCTGCCTGCCAACATTTTAACAATCGTTGCATACAGCATGTCCAAAGGCTTTACTATGTACGGCCAGCGCACAGGCGCAATGATAGGCGTTTCTTCTTCCAAAGAAGTTATTGACGAATTTAAAGGCATTAACCAGTACACCAGCCGCGCAACCTGGTCTAACATTAACCGCCCTGCCATGAAAACACTGGCAACCGTTTACAAAGACCCGGAACTGTTGGCAGCAGTACAAAAAGAACGCAACGACTATTACCAGATGATTAAAGCCCGTGCCGATTTGTTTATGAAAGAAGCAAACGAGTGCGGATTGAAATGCCTTCCGTATATTGCAGGCTTCTTCCTTTCCATTCCGGATACCGACCCGGAAGCAGTATGCAACAAACTGCACGATGACAACATCTTTGCAGTGCCTCTTAAAGCAGGCATCCGTATTGCACTGTGTGCAGTACCGCTTAAAAAAATCGGCGGTATGGCAGCTAAAATCAAAGCAGCACAGGACGCAGTACACAAATAATAAACAATGCATTGAAGTTTGCGAGGGGAATCTTGAAATATAAGAAAGGGAGAGATGGATTGTGAACAAAACAGACATGAAGTACAAAGCTTATATTCAGATTCTGGAGGAAGAACTTAAACCTGCTATGGGCTGTACCGAGCCGATTTCTTTAGCCTATGCAGCGGCAGTTGCGGCAAAATATATGGACGGCCTGCCCGACAAAGTATTGGTTGAAGCAAGCGGCAGTATCATTAAAAACGTAAAATCGGTAATCGTCCCCAACACCAACCACATGAAAGGCATTCCTGTTGCTGCGGCAGTAGGCATTATTGCCGGTAACCCGGATAAAGAACTGGAAGTTTTAGCCGACGTTACCCCCGAACAGATTGCCAAAATGCAGGAGTTTTTGCAGCATACCGAAATTACCACCAAACATATCGAGCTTGGCTGCACCTTTGACATTATCATTACCCTGTATCAGGGCGAACACTATGTTAAAGTGCGCATTGCCAACGACCATACCAACGTTGTACTGATTGAAAAAGACGGCGAAAAACTTAAATACATTCCCGTTAACGGCGAAACCAACGAAGGCCTTACCGACAGAACCCTGCTTAACCTGGCCGACATTTATGATTTTGCCAACGCCGTAGACGTTGAAGATTTGAAACACGTTCTTGACCCGCAGATTAAATGCAACATGGCCATTGCAGAAGAAGGCCTGCGCAACAACTACGGCGCCAATATCGGCAGCGTGCTTTTAAAAATGGCCGGAGAAAACCTGGACGTACGCACCCGCGCACGCGCTATGGCAGCAGCAGGCAGCGACGCCCGCATGAACGGCTGCGAAATGCCGGTTGTAATCTGCTCCGGCAGCGGCAACCAGGGCATGACCACTTCCATTCCTGTTATTGTTTACGCACAGGAACTTAAAGTATCCGAAGAAAAACTTTACCGTGCTCTTGCACTTGCAAACCTTGTAACCATTCATGAAAAAACTCCTATCGGCGTACTTTCCGCATTCTGCGGCGCAGTAAGCGCAGGCGCAGGCGCAGGTGCAGGCATTGCTTACCTGCATGGCGCAACGCTTGAAGAAATCGGCCACACCATTACCAACGCCGTAGGCGTAACCAGCGGCATGATTTGCGACGGTGCAAAAGCATCCTGTGCAGGCAAAATTGCCAACTCTGTTGAAGCAGGCATTATTGGCTACAATATGTGCAAAACCGGCAACAACTATCAGCCCGGCGACGGCATTGTAGGCAAAGATGTTGAAGAAACCCTTGCCAACGTTGGCACCCTGGCTAAAAAAGGCATGGAAAAAACCAACGAAGTTATTATCGACATCATGATTAAAGAATAATGCAAAACGCTTAAAATTAAATAAGCAAACTAAAAGGCACTGTACCATAAAAAGTACAGTGCCTCATTTATTTATATTAAGCCAATTTTGCTTTTAAATTTTTAAGTGCCAGTTTATGGTGCTTTGTTACCGTACAGGGTGCACAATTCAGCATCCGCGCTGTTTCTTTGCCGTTAAGCCCATCAAAATACAGTGCCGTAATGGTTTGGCGCTGTTTATGCGTAAGCTTTGCCAATGCAAGGTTTAATAAAATACTCAGTTCCCTGCGTTCTATAACATTATCGGTAAATTCCGTGCCTTCTGCTTCATCCGTTTGGGGCAGGGGGCTTTTTTTATTTTCTTCTGCCCAAACTTTTTTTACGGCGTCATACAGCGCAAAATGTATTCTGCACCGTACATAACCGGCAAAATGCTCATAATCCGCTCCGTTGTAGGTTAGTACCAGTTCTATAAATTTTAAGCGTGCCAAACTAAGCCCTTCTTCAAAACCCAGTCCGTTATAAAAAATCTCACGGCGCATTTCCTTGCGGAACAAAGGCTCAAAAGCAGTACAAAGTTTTTCCATTGCCGCTTTATCGCCGTTTTGGGCGGCAGTAATTAATTTTTGGGTGTGCTGTGCATTGCTGGTTTCTTCCACATCAATTTTAAAATTTTTGTTAATAGTAAAATCAGGTTTCATCAAAAAAGGTGAAGCCTCCTTAAAAATTATTTTGCCGTTTTGCGGTGCGCACCCAAAAAAGCGGCGAAAACTATAATAACAAAAACGCAGGCTAAAAAACAAGACTGTTTTTGCAAAAATTTTTATGTTATATTAAAAGGTTTGTGTTTATTGTAAAACGTTTCAGCACCCTGTAAAAAAACGCTAATCTACGAAAGCAAACCCTGTTACAACAAGACCAGTAAAAGTTAGACATACGCAAACGGAAACGTCTTGCTGGGGGCGTAAAGGTATGGTATAATTTCAATAGTGCCAATAAATTGTTTTATATAAAATAATGGCATAATAAAAGGAGGCTTTTTTATGAAAGGGAAAAAGTTAGCGGCAAAAATTATGTTAGGATTGTTATTAGCAACTCCGTATGGGTTGACTGAGGCAGGAGAACAAAGTGGAACTATTGATGATAGCGTTAATAAAACTGATTCAATAATTATTACTGCTGATAAGTATCAAAACTTTACTGCTACTAATATTATAGGTTATGGTGTTTATGCAGCAGGAAGCGATAAAATTAATTTAACAGGTAGTGAAATAACTATAAATGCTGAACAATTTAATCCGGAATTAACAGAAATTAGAGGAGCTTGGGCTAGAGATAATAGTACTATTAGTTTGGGCAAGTCTGATTCTATAGTTTCAGTTACTGCAAAAGGCAATAAAGTAATGGCTTTAACTGCAATCGGTACAAATAGTAAACTGGAAGTTAATGCTGATTCTTTGTTTGTTAATGTTGAATCAACTTCTAAGGATGGATATGGTATTCATGCTCACAATAAGTCTCAAGATACAGTTGCTCCTGATAAAGCTGCATCCGTAAATATTACAGCTAATAATATTGTTGTAAATTCCAATGCTTTAGGTATTTCAGCTTTTTCTAATGGACAAATGAATGTTAATGGTAATTTAGTTGTCAACGCTAAAAATGCTATTGATACGCGTGGCAATGCAACAATTAAGATTAATACTGATGGTGAACATACAACTGTATTAAATGGTGATATTGTTTTTGAAACACCTAATACACCTGAAGACAGTCAAAATAGTGGTGAAAAAATTAATTCTAATGTTAATATAAATTTATCTGGTGAAGGTTCTTCTTGGACAGGTAGAGCTTATCAATCTTTCCCAACAGATACTGATACTGTTGAAATAGATAATAATAACAAGTATTATGGTAATGTTACCGGCTTTAGGATGAAGATTAATAACGGTGCTTCTTGAAATATGACCGGTGATAGTTTTATTAATAATGTAACTGTTGAAAACGGCGGCGTTATTAATGTACAGGAAAAAGTAAAAGAGTTTAATGTTGGCAGCCTTGGTGATGATATTGGTGATGATAAAGGTGGAATTACGTTAAACAATGGCATTATTAATTTGCAGGGTGAGAGCCAACAGATTACTGTAACTGAATTAGACGGCACAGGCGGCACTGTTAACACAAACAGCCTTAATAATAAAATGACTATTGATGCTGTTCATGACAGCACTTCTGTTACAGTTAACGGCAGCGGCGAAATAGCTGATGCTATTTACGGTGGCGATGCAACAGCACAGGAGTTGGCTGATGTTGTAACTACCGATACTGGCAAATCCGCAGCTTCTCAAATTACTACCGATGAAGGTATAATTGCAGGTAAAATTACTGCTGATGTAAAAGATGGTGAAATTACTAATTATACTGTAGCTAAAAATACCACTAACGTAGGCCTCAGCAACTTGACAGGCATTAATCTTATGACATGGCGTCAGGAAAACAATGATATGAACAAACGTCTTGGCGAACTGCGCGACAGCAAAGGTGAACATGGCGTATGGGCACGTATGGTACGCGGTGAAGTTGAATACGAAAGCATTAAAAACCAGTATAACTACTATCAGGTTGGTTATGATGAAAAGCTCAGCACCGACCCGAACTGGACTGTTGGTATGTTCTTAACCCGTACTGAAGGCAACAGCACATTTAGAACCGGCAGTGCAGAAAACAATCATACCGGTGTTGGCGTATATGGTTCTTACTTAAAAGATGACGGCAGCTTTATTGATTTGGTTGCCAAATATGCAAGAATTGACAGCGACTTTAATGCAAATGGCGGCGTAGGCAACGGCGATTATAACACCAATGGTTACAGCATTAGTGCTGAATATGGCAAACGTTTTGAACAGGGTAACGGCTTCTGGATTGAGCCGCAGGTTGAATTGACCTATGGTACAGTAGGAGCTGTTGATTATACAACCAGTAACGGCGCAAAAGTACGTCAGGAAGGTATGGATAGCCTTGTAGGCCGTGTAGGTTTCTCTCTTGGCAAAGATATTAAAGCCGGAAATGTTTATGCACGTGCTTCCTATCTGTATGACTTTGATGGCGAAACCGAAGTAACTATGAGCCGTGGAGGCATCAGTGATGTTTATGAACAGGACCTTGGCGGCGGCTGGTTTGAAGTTGGTGTAGGTACTAATATTAATTTGAGCGATGCAACTCATCTGTATTTTGATGTGGAAAAAACTTATGGCGGTGATGTTGCTACTCCGTGGCAGTGGAGTGCAGGTATAAGATATAGCTTTTAATTGACTATATTACTTAAGGGGAGCATAAGCTCCCCTTTTAATTTATTGAAAAAATAATATAAGTTTATACATGAAAAGATGATAATATATGCTTAAAAAAGTACCTTTTAATGAAGCAAAATTTAAACAGCTTGCGCCGGACTGCACGGCAGAATACGTTAACTATATGCCGCGCGGCAAAAACGGTATGCGCTGCTGGGAGATTAAAGCGCAAAAGCCTGACGGAGAATATATGATTGTGCTTTTGTGTGATTACGGTTATAAAACCGGCGGTGAAGTTATTGAAATTCATCCGTTTGTTAACCGCAAAGAACGCAACGAAGAAATCTGCCGTTTATATTACGAAAAAGGCGTTTCGCAGTTGTTTTTGGCAAATTTATTTAATATGAGCCAGCCTTCGGTTTCGGTAATTGTTAACAAAAAGTAGCGGTTTCTTTTTTGGCAAAAAACAGCTTATGCGGTATAATATTATTATAGCCTGCATAAAAGGAGAAAAACTATGCTGAAACTTACTTTGCCAAATGGTACTATAAAAGAATATCCGGAAGGAATTACGCTTTTGGAGGTTGGCCGCGAACTGAACGGTTTTTACAGCCAGCCGGTGGTGGAAGGTATTTTTAACGGTGTCGGCACCGATTTGCAAAAGCCTTTGCACAGCGACGGCATTGTTGATTTTATAACCTGGGATACGGAAGAAGGACGCCGCGTTTATGTGCGCAGCCTGCTGTTTTTGTTTTTGTATGCCATTAAAACTCTGCGCCCCGAGGTGCAGCTTGAGGTTTGTAATTCGATAGGCAGCGCTTTGTATTGCGATATTACCAACGGCATTGTGCTCAGCAAATACGATTTGCGTGATATTGATTTGTTTATGCGCAAACTTATTGCGGCGCAGGAGCCTATTGTTTACAGCACTATCAGCAGGGCGGAAGCCGAAAAAATTCTGGTGGAACGCCGTGAGGACGACCGTTTGCAGCTTTTGGGCAACACGCCCGGCGCGCAGACGCTTACTGTGTATAAGCTGCGCGATTATATGGAGTATTTTTTTGGCGCCATGATGCCGGATTGCAGTTATTTAAAGCAGTTTGAACTGATAAATTACGAGAACGGCATAATTATTAATTACCCTGATAAATGCTGCATGGACAGGCTTGACAAGTTTGAGCCGAGTGATGCTTTAAACGGCATGTTCCACGAATTGCAGGATTGGTCGGCAAAAATTAACTGCAACACTGTTGCCAAACTGAACCGTATTATAAGCTGCGGTTATGCCAACGGCATTATTCAGGTGGCAGAGGCTTTGCACGAAAAGAAAATTGCCGGCATTGCCGATAAAATTGCCGCCAGCAATAAAGATGTGCGGCTGGTGCTTATTGCAGGGCCTTCTTCTTCCGGTAAAACTACGTTTGCCCAGCGTTTAAGCATACAAATGGTGGTTAATGGGTTGCGCCCGGTGCCTGTTTCTATGGACGATTATTTTAAAGACAGGCACGATACGCCGAGAAAAGCGGACGGTACTTTCGATTTTGAAAGTGTTGACGCCGTTGATTTGGAACTTTTTAATGACCACTTGCGCCGCCTTTTGGCAGGGGAATGCGTTAAAATGCCTAAGTATAATTTCCGCAGCGGCATGAGGGAATACCGCGGGCGTGAAATTCAGCTTGGCGAAAATGATGTTTTGGTTGTTGAAGGCATCCACGCGCTGAACGAGCGTATTTCCGAAGCTGTGCCTGCCAACAATAAAATGAAAATTTACATCAGCGCTTTAACGCCCATGCAGCTTGATTCCTACAACCGCATCCACACAACGGATATGCGCCTTTTGCGCCGCATTGTGCGCGATTCGCAGTTCCGTTCGCACGATGCGTTGATGACGCTGAAATTATGGGATGATGTGCGGCGCGGGGAAGAACAGTATGTATTTCCGTTTCAGGACAGCGCCGATATTATGTTTAATACTTCGCTGGTGTACGAGTTTGCCGTGCTTAAAAAATATGCCGAGCCGCTGCTGAAGCTGATTCAGCCGGACGAAGCCGTTTACACACGCGCGCAGCGCCTGCTTGAACTTTTAAGCCATGTGCGCGGCATGGATGATGCGGCGATACCGACCAATTCTATTTTAAGGGAATTTATCGGCGGTTCTATTTTTAAAGAGGCATTGTAAAAATAAAAAAGGGTATAAAAAATCCCATCCGTTTTATGAACGTAATGTTCGCGGCGGATGGGATTTGTTTTTTAGTTGGCCGGTGTAGGCTTGTTGCTTACAACCGGTTTGGCATTGTTGGCAGCGTTGCCTTCCAGAATTTCACGCACACGGTCGCGCATGCTTGGTTTCTGGGGTGCAGGCTGAGGGCCTCCGGCTGCTTCTTCGGCAGCTTTTTTGGCTGCGGGTTTGTTTTTGTCTTTATCAGCGTTTTTGCTGTCTTTTTTGTCTTTGTCCTTATCTTTGTCGCTGTCCTGTTCAATTTTGGGCTCGGGCGGAATTTCCACGCCGCTGGGGCGTACAAAGTCTACCGCAGGAAGGTTGGCAACAGCGTTGACCATATAGCTGCGCCAAATGCTGAGCGGCTGCATGGAACCGTACATATATTCAAGGGCGCGGCCGTTATCGTCGCCAATCCATACGGCGGTGGAGAGGTTAGGCGTAAAGCCTACAAACCATGCGTCTTTAAAGTCGTCGGTTGTACCGGTTTTGCCTGCTGCCGGGCGGCCAATGCCTGCGCCTGCTGCCGTGCCGTTTACAAATACGCCTTTCATCATGTCAACGGTTAAATATGCGGCGCGCGGGTCAACAGCTTCGCGGCGTTCGGTTTTGTTTTCAAAAATTACTTTGCCGTTGCGGTCTTCAATTTTTAAAATGCCAATCGGTTTAACGTAAACGCCGCCGTTGGCTATTGCGCCGTAAGCTGCGGCCATTTCAACAGGAATTACGCCTTTGCTTAAGCCGCCGAGTGCCATGGCAAGGTTGGCGTCGCTGTATGCGCCGTCTTCAACCAAAGTGGTAATGCCAAGGTTTTTGGCTGTTTGCAAAATTTTATCCACGCCAACCTGCTGCGCTACAAGTACGGTAGGTACGTTCATGGAGCGGGTGAGTGCAGTGCGCAGGCTTACTTTGCCGTGCCATTTAAGGTCGGAGTTCTGCGGAGTCCAGCCCTGTGCAAATTCGGTTTCCTTATCTTCAACTACGCTGGCAGGGGTAAAGCCGTTATCCATGGCGGTAAGGTAAACAAAAGGCTTAAAGCTGGAACCCGGCTGGCGTACTGCCATAATTGCGCGGTTGAATTTGTCTTCGGCGCGGCCGCCAATCATTGCTTTAATGTAGCCGGTGGTAGGGTCTAACGAAACGAGCGCTACCTGCGGCTGGGTAAGTTTGTTATCGTCGGTGTAGTAATTGGGCAGGTACTGCAAGGCGTCAACTGCTGCCTGCTGCATATCGCTGTTAATGGTGGTGTAAATTTTAAGCCCGCCTTTATACAGCGCGTCAGCACCGAATTTATCAATAATAAACTGGTTGCAGTAATCAAAAAAGTAAGAGAGGTATTCTTTTTTATCCTGCGTTTCGCTTACATGTACGGCAATTTTTTCGGCTTTGGCTTCATCGGCCTGGGCCTGTGTAATATAGCCGTATTTTACCATCTGGTCAAGCACAAGCTCCTGGCGTTCTTTGCTGGCTTTGGGGTTTTCCAGCGGGTTGAAGTAGTTAGGGCTTTTAGGAATGGCTGCCAGCGTTGCTGCTTCGGCAAGGTCAATGTCTTCTACATGCTTGCCAAAGTAGTAAAGCGAGGCACATTCTACACCGTAAGTGCCCTGGCCGAAATAAATGCGGTTCAGGTACATGTTTAAAATTTCGTCTTTGGTATAGCGTTCTTCAAGCTGGCGTGCAATAAAGGCTTCTTTAATTTTACGGGTAATGGTGCGTTCGTTGGTTAAAAAAGCATTTTTGGCAAGCTGCTGGGTAATGGTGCTGCCGCCCTGTACATCGCCGCCGGTAAGGGTTACTATCAATGCGCGCGCGGTGCCGCGGATATCAATGCCGCCGTGTTCGTAAAAGCGGGCGTCTTCAATAGAAATAAAGGCTTCCTGCAGGTGCTTCGGCATTTTGTCAAGACTTACGGGAATGCGGCGTTCTTCGGATGCGGTGGTGTAGATGAGTTCGCCTTTATCGTCAAAATACTGCGAAGCAGCATCCGGGCGCAGCGAATCTTCAATATCTACCGCAGGCAGCAAACCGGCAAGGCCCCAGAAAGCAGCGCCTGCCAGCACGATTAATGCTGTAAGTACGCAGATTACTGTTTTAAAAAAGTTTCCCATTAAATTAACCTCGGTTCTGTAAATATTGTAATAACAGCTGAAACATTCCCAATTATTATACCACACTTTAATTTAAAAAGGTACAACGGCAATGTAAAACAGCACCGCGCAAAGTAGATTTTTGGTGAAATTTGCGGGTGCTGTGGGGAATATTTGTGAACTTTACCAGATTCCTAAAACGTGCTGCATGCCAATGCTTACCAGTGTAATGAAAATCCAGCATACAAGGCCGAGCAAAATCGGTTTGCCGCCGCTTTTTACAAGACTTACAAGGTTGGTGTTAAGGCCTATGGCTGCCATTGCCATTGCAATCATAAATTTGCCTATCGAAGGAAGCTGGGCAAGTACCGGCAGGCTTTCACCGGCAAGGGTGTTAAAAATTGCCGCTATTACAAAGTAAAGAATGAACATGGGGAAGATGGAGGTAATTTTAACATCGGCCGCCGTATTTTTGGTTTTGGATGTTATGTAGGCAAGCCCGAGGCAGATAGGTATAATTGCAAGCGTTCTGGTTAATTTAACAATGGTTGCGTAGTTTAGGGCTGTATCGCTGCCGTGCGCGCTGGCCCAGGTTTGCCCTGCGGCAACTACGCTGCTGGTATCGTTAATGGCCGTTCCTGCCCACATGCCAAAGCCTGTATCGGTAAAGCCAAGCATATCGCCAAGTGCGGGGAACAGGAAGGCTGCCACAACATTAAACAGAAAAATTACGGAAATCGACTGGGCAATGTCTTTATCGGAGGCTTTAATAACAGGCGCTGCCGCCGCAATGGCGCTGCCGCCGCAAATGGAAGAACCCACGCCGACAAGCGTTGCAATATCGCGCTCTATGTTCATAATTCTGCTTAAAATGTAAGCTGTAATTAATGCCGTGCCGATAGTTGAAACAATAATTAGTAAAGACTGCGAGCCGACTGCTAAAATTTCAAATAAATTCATGCCGAAGCCTAAAAGAATGATGGAATATTGCAGTATTTTTTTGGCAGTAAACTGAATGCCGGGCTGAAAAAATGCGGGCCGTTTCCAAAAAGCGGCTGCAAGGCCGAATAAAATTGCAAAAACGGGTGCGCCAACAACCGGGAAAAGTTTGCCAAGGTAAGTTGCAGGCACTGCCAGCGCAAAGCAGAATAAAATTCCGCGTAAATTTTTGTTGATGAAATCCATGCGTTTAAACTTCCTTTCATTAATAAGATGTAAAATATTAAAACGTTCCGTGAACTGGTTGCAAACAAAGTATAAATGATTTACAATAATTAGTAAAATGAATTATCATAATAAAATCAATTAAATTTTGTAATGAAGTTAACGATGATAGAAGAACTTGAAACATTTTTAGCCGTTGCGGAATACCGTAATTTTACAAGGGCGGCGCAAAAACGCAATATATCGCAGCCAACTGCCAGTGTGCAGATAAAAAAACTGGAAGAATTTTTTGGCGCATCTTTAATAGAAAGAACTGCAAAACATAAAAATGTGGCGCTAACTTCTGCCGGAAAAATTCTTTTGCAAAGCGCCGGGAATATTTGCGCGGAAATTGAATATGCAAAGGCAGCTATCGGCGGCTGGCAGGAAAAACTTGAAGGTGTGCTGCGCATCGGCGCAAGCCAGACGATTGGCGAATACTTTTTGCCGGAATATCTTGGCAGATTTACCAAAAAATACAGCAAACTGGAGCCGGAAATTATAATTGGCAACACAAAACATATTGTGAACCTGCTTTTAAACGGCGAAATTGACGTGGGGCTGGTTGAAGGCGAGGTGCAGGAAAGCGGAATAAACGCAGATGAGTTTTACCGCGACAGGCTGGTTGTTATTGCGGCTGCCGGGCATGAAGCGGGCGGCAACATGCGCTGGATTATACGCGAGGAAGGTTCGGCCTCCCGCGAGCAGTGGGAAAGTTTTGTGCGCGAAAGCAACATAAATATAAACAGAAGGCCGGTAATTTTTAATACGAATTTTGCTGTTAAAGAAGCAGTTAAAAATAATTTGGGGTGCGCGCTGATATCGGAACATATTGCCGTGCAGGCGCAGCGTGCCGGGGAAGTAAGCATTGCGGATAATTACCCTGCGGCCCGGCGTGATTTTTACTGCCTTACGCTGCACAGCAGAGCCGAGCGGCGTGCCGTAACTGTTTTTAAAGAAGATTTGCACGAAAACTTTGCGAAAAATGAAGGAAATGAAAATAAAAATGAGGATTAATAAGCAAAAGAAAAATTTATGTAAAATTTAGCTGTAAATTGCTGAAAATAGTATCAAATTTATGTTTGCTTTTAACAGGCAGATTTAATATAATAATAACACGCTGTGATGCGGCACTGAAAAGTTTGAAAAAATAATTTCAAAAAAGTAGTTGACAAAACGATGAAAACGTTGTAAACTACAAAAGCTGTCAAACATCAGCAGCACCTTGAAAACTGAACAAGAACCAAGAAAAAGCGAA
>ULXT01003649.1_pt1 | contig 13539 bp, 13 predicted proteins | sample 1961571 | NCBI WGS metagenome assembly ULXT01 (sample SAMEA4835846, study PRJEB28245) | human gut metagenome | biome: gut microbiome; material: fecal sample | place: Denmark | collected 2008
CGTGTGCATGAACTGGTCGATAAAGGGTACAAGGACAATGGCCTGTTGGATAGAATAATTTTCGTTTATCCCCCATCACAGGAAATATCAGACTGGCAGATTGACGAAGATTTCACATCCTCATCGTTTGAGAAATATTCTGCCTTGTGGGAGGATATAATCAACCGTATTTGCGAGATTTGTTTCATGACGGCTGAGAATAACGACTACGCTTTACAGAACGTACTGAATTTTTCTCCAGAGGCTGGTACCTATTTTACCAACTGGCGCAATGGCCTAATTCATAAGGTAAACCAAATAAAGGATGACGGCTTGGTTGACAGTCGGATAATGAAAATACCCATGATTGCTGCACGGTTGGCTTTGGTATTTCAGATACTCCGATGGGCTTGTGGCGAAGTACACAAGGATTTCGTGGATATAGATTCCATTAAATCGGCCATCAGATTAAGTTCCTATTTTGAAGACTGTTATTCAAACATACAAAGATTCATGTTGATGGAGAGCATAGAACCGCAAAAGAAAGAATTGCTTGACAACGTACCAGCCTTGTTTTCTACCGCCGAAGCCATCCAAGCAGGAAAAGAAGTCGGCCTGTCCGAAAGGTCTGTGATGTATATGTTGGTCAACCTTACAACGAGCAAGATTATCAGGAAAATCAAAAGAGGAGAATATGAGAAACTGCAATGAGCTACACGGTTTGCACCTTGCAGTATTTGCAGTTTGCAGTTCAGAAGACATGGGTAACCTGCAAAACTGCAACAACTGCAAACTGCACGAACTGCATTTATAAAAAAGGAGGAACTATGACTGAATACAGATTTACGCTCCAAAAATACAAGCGAGGCTCTAAGCTGACCTGTCCTAAATGCGGAAGGAAGCAATGCTTTGTCAAATATGTTGATACGGAAGGGCAGATTGCCTTTCCCGATTATGTAGGCAGATGTGACCATGAACATTCGTGCCAATACCATTACAAGCCATCGGATTATTTCAAGGATAATCCCGTTGCATTGGAAGAAAGGAAGTCGTGGAAGTCACAAGCAAAAGTTATGCAGCCCAAGCCAACAGATTACATTGATCGTGACATTATGCATCGCTCGCTTGCCAACTACGAACTGAATCCGTTATTCATCTTTCTTTCGGGTGTATTGGGTAAGAAAGAAACATCCCGGCTGTTCAAATTATACTGTGTCGGGACATCCAAGAAATGGGGAGGCTCCACGGTGTTCTGGCAGATTGACCGACAAGGAAAAGTACGAGCAGGAAAGATAATGTTGTATAATCCGACAACAGGACATCGGGTAAAAGAACCGAGAAACTATGTGAGTTGGGTACATACGGAATTGGAACTTGAACACTTTAACATGAAGCAATGCTTGTTTGGCGAACATCTTTTAGCTGGCTATCCAACAAAAGCTGTAGCCATTGTGGAGAGTGAGAAATCCGCTTTAGTGGCCAGCCACTTCATGCCTGATTTTGTATGGTTGGCAACTGGAGGAATACACGGCTGTTTCAAGGCTGACACCGTTGGCGTATTAAAGAACCGTGCCGTAATTCTTTGTCCTGATTTGGGAGCGAAAATGGTTTGGCAGGAGAAAGTGCAGTTGCTTTCTTCCGTTTGCTCCAAGGTGGTTTTCAGTGAAAAACTGGAACAGTGCGCTACAGACGAACAAAGGGAAAAAGGATTAGATATAGCTGACTTTCTGCTGATGGCGGACACTCCCATGATGACGCTTCAAAAAATGATAAAGCGATGTCCGAGTTTGCAAACGCTCATTGACCAATTTCAGTTAGAGTTAGTTGAACAATAAATAGAAATGAAAATGAAGAAAGATGTTTATTATTGCATAGTGCTTTCCGACAGCCAGCTTGATTTTCTGGCAGGAAGCAAGTACGGCATCGACCGCATGAAGGTATTGAAATGCCTCATTGACGCTGTGGTCATTAAGGAAACGAAGTACGAAAAGAAAGGCTTTGCCGTTACATTGCATATCGGGCAAGCCGCCCTTTCGGAAGTTGAATTGGCTACCCGTTTAGGCTATGACAAGAAGACTGTTTCGAGGTTACTTGACAAAATGGCCGAGTTGGGGATTGTCACATCCGAACAGACCAACCGCACAAGCATACACACCGTGCATTGTGTGTCGGCATGGTATACGGACAATCAAAAGATACTCAATCCGTATTACGTGAGCGTGAAAGAGCGGCACCATTGTGTCGGAGAGATTGGCGACAATGGTATAGATAAAGATGGTATCTCTGCCAATACGCCAAATGATGGAATTGGAAAGTCGGATACCTCCGCCTGTTGTAACAGTGAACAGCCGTCTCTATCCCTTATTTTGGGCAATAATGTTCATGACGGAAACGGAGCGTAAAACCTAATGAAACCGAGACCGTTGCAAAATGCCGTGTATTGGCTTTCAAAAGATGGCTTTTTACAATGCGAAACACGGCCTTTCACGCTGCATTTTGTGACCTTTTGGAAAAGCGTTGGTTTATGGCGGAATTGGGGCTTGTTCTTATGAAGCGGTTGAAAGCACTTTTTTGAGGAATGAATGTAGCGGAGTACGTTTGTTTTAGACGTTTATAAAGACTTTGGACAAACCGTTCACTCTACGAGTTGTGCTATGTCCGATGTTCGTGTCAGGACTGTTACAAGAATTGCCTATGTCGCACAAAACCGCTCCGCGCTTCCATGCCACATAAGCTATAACTGCCGCTCGCAAGCTCGCATCGGGCTGACCAGTTTTATTTTATTGTATCACCTTATTATAAATCATTCAATATGACAATAACGGAAGAAAACAAGGATGAAAAGAAAAAGGCTATAAGGCGTACAAAGCGGCTGGAGGCCAGAGTGACCGAAAAGGAATACGTAAAAACCGTGGAACTCGCTGAGACCTGCGGCTTGACATTGAGCGACTACATCCGTAAATGTGCTTTGGGGCAATGTCCAAGGCGGCGACTTACCGACAAGGAGGTGGAAGCCTTATGCAGCCTATCCGATGCACGGGGCGACCTCATGCGCATAGCTGCTGCCGTCAAATCTATACAGGGCAGCCATCGGGCGCAATACTTTGCAGACACCCGTTTCGTGGAGCAATGGATGCGTGCCGCTATTCCACTTATAGTCCGTTGGAATGAAATTCAGGAATACATCACACAATAAATACCCAACCAGATGATAGCAAAAGCGGCCACCATCAGTCACGGCGGAAATGCCGTCCGCTATTCGGTCAACAAGGACAAATCCGAGATAGTGAAAGTGAACTTCTTGCCCGATGACATATCGGCTGAAGCCATGTATCAGCGTATGGTACTCAAGCAAAAAGAATTTTCCAGTACAATCAACAAGGGCAGACCACTCAAACGGAATGTGATAAGAATGGAAATATCCCCAACCAAGGAAGAATCAGTAGGCTGGACGCTGGCTGATTGGGTAAGGTTGGCAAACGAGTACATCCAAGCATTCGATTCTATTGACCTCTCGAAAAAGGCAAAACGCGCCAGTGCTAAGTCCACCAACGTAAAGAACAGCCAGTATGTGGTCGCACTCCATCATGATGCGAAAAGTGGCATACCTCATCTGCACATAGACGTGAACCGTGTGGATATGGACGGAAAAGTCAATGATGACCATCTGATTGCGGAACGAGCTATGTCGGCTGCGTACATTATCAATGAGCGACGGGGATGGGTACAGCCGGAGGATATTTACGAAAGGCGCAGGCTGGAGATAGCCGCCACTTGCATGGATGTACTTCGTTCCTTGCCAAATTTCAGTTGGTCAGGCTATGAGGCCGGACTAAAAGCACACGGCTACGGCATACACTTGCAAGAGGATGACAAGGGGAATGTACGAGGTTATTCTGTTCTGTCGGGCAACTCCAGTTATAAATCCTCCATTCTCGGCAAAGGCCGACACCTCATGCCGTCAAAGATAGAAGCGACATGGGCAAGGCTTCATGGAGAGCGGAAATCTTCGGTAATCCCAAATGCCGAACAGAAAATACGGCCAGCAACCGTTTCGACTGAAATGCCACAGACCAACCGTCCGGTCCCAATTATCAAGCACTACGACATTTCCACAGATGAATACCACCATTATCATGTGGCCATATCGGAAGAAGCGGACGAAATCATCCGCAAGGAATGTTCCGTGTCGGAGGATGATAATCCCTTTGCGACCATAGAAGCTGTGCAGAAAACCGCCTTGCTTCTTTTCGCAGAATACCTTGACGGTGCAACGAGCATGGCGGCATCCAGTGGCGGCGGAGGTTCCGACATGAGCGGTTGGGGAAAAGACAAAAATGAGGACGAGCGCGAATGGGCAAGGCGATGCGCTCAAATGGCTAACCACCTTTGTAGGCGCAGGAGAGGTTTACACAGATAATTGTTTCACTCAAAATCAAATGAAGTATGGGAATAAGAAAGGGAAAATCCGACAAGATAGATATTGACGGCCTTATAGGAGGTATCGACAATGAAAGTAAGATATTGCAGGTAGAACACAGCCTTACTGAAAATATAGCGGAACTAAAACAGACAACCGCCGCACTCAATGCCGCTATTGACCGTATAGAAAGCATTGTTTCAAAATTCAACTCCTATGTTCAAGAAATGCAGACAAAGAAAATCGGTGCACAAGTACATCCCCAAACTCTAAAATCTTTAAACAACATTTGCACGAACTTTGTCGTGGAAGTTGGTCGGCAACTTATGGCTTATCGTGACAAACAGCTTGAATTGCAAAAGGATCACGAGAAACGGATAGATTGTATGCTTGAAAAGAGTAAAGGAATATGGCTGTCGGACAAGTGGGTTAAAATCCTGTTTGTCTGCTTTCTTTTATACAATGCACTTGTCATACTCTATGTGCATATCAAAACATAAAAATCCTATACTCCATTTTGATAAATGATAATTTAGAGAAGATGGCGAAGCAACTCTACGACTATTGGTTTGTGCAGTTCGATTTTCCCGATGAGAACGGACGGCCTTATAAGTCAAGCGGTGGAGCAATGGTTTGGAATGAGAAATTAAAACGCAAAATTCCAAATGGATGGTATTGTGGTACATTGTTGGATATAGCCGAATACACTAATGGTTTAGCTTGTCAGAGATTCAGACCGATAGATGATAATAAACTACCTGTTTAAGATAAAGGAAATGCACGATGGCTTATCTTCTGAAACAGAGTGGGTAAGGTCAGATATTCCGGAATCTGTTAAAGTCTATGATGGCGATGTTCTGTTTTCATGGTCTGCATCATTAGAGGTTATGTTGTGGGCTTATGGCAGTGGTGGACTTAATCAACATATCTTTAAGGTAACATCGAAAAATGGATTCCCTCGCTCGTTTTACTTTTATCAGCTAATAGACTATATCGGAAACTTTAAGCGAATGGCGGAAGCCCGAAAGACAACAATGGGACATATAACCCAAGACCATTTGAAACAAAGCACCATTGCATTGCCTCAAAATGTTGATATTGCAAATGAGTTGGAAAAAAGGCTATGCCCAATCTTTGATACAATAGTAAGGAATAGCCAAGAGATTATGAACTTGACTAAGCAACGTGACGAACTCCTACCTCTCTTAATGAACGGTCAGGCATCGGTAAATTATCATTTATCGCATGATTAAGAGCTATCTTTTGATCAAAATCATAAAGTATTCGTCCGATACACTTTTGTATAGACATTTTTGGTAATGTAATGCTTATGTTTAGAAAATCTTCAGGATTTATCCGTTTATGACTTCCAGATGTATTTGTGTTTTGGCCACACAAATAATTTGTTATTCTATCAGATATGAGTAAATAGTAACAATATTGATAATCCACTTTGCTTTCATCTACAACGAGAGGGAGAAATTCAGTTGAGCATAGTTTATTTACATCTTTATTATCTATGCGCCATACTCTCTTAAAACGAACATTCAATTTATTGAAAAGAATACATTTATCGGGAACAATAAACTTATTACTCTGTATTTCCTCTCCACTTAAAACCTCAAAATTTTGGTTCTCATCAAATGATGGAAGGCTGTACAGATGATACATCGTTTCATGATTAGGAATGATGGACTTTGTTGTCAATTTTACAATATCTTTTATTCTCATATACTTCAATTTAAATATCTAATTCTTCATTTTCATTCAAAAGATACTCATATTCCGTACCTTTCAAACTTTCCGGGTCATATTCTTTTCGATAATCCAATATGTATGAATGTATTAAACCGGGATAAGTATAGAAATAGTGGCGGCATACGTGCTTGAACAGTTGTAACATACGTTCATCGCCAAGAAAGCTGAATATATAATCAAACAGAAGCCCCACTTCGTTTTGCGAAGCTTTGCGGCTACAAATGTCGTTCATTAACGGAGTGTATTCAACTACCGCCATATTGACAAGCCCTTGCATCTGTTCAACAATTCCGTTCATGCTTTTCAGCAAGCTGTCGTAGTCATCCATATTGTCATTGCGACGCGTTGTGTTCATTGTCTGTTCTGCTCTAAAATTCCCATTCCAAATCGGTAATTACGATTACCGATTTGCTATTCTCCCAACATATCCTTTACTTCTTTGTCGAAATCGGAGTCAATTCGCTGGGTACGATTGAATATGTCGTACTCACTTTCGGCTTTTGCCTTTGCTTGTGCGGCAGAAATACGCCCTTTGTCGGGCAAGATTTTATAATCATTGAACGTCAGGAACTTGTTTACGCTTGCGGCAAATTGCTCCATAGTGAAAGGGTTTTGACGCTCAATTTGATTTTCTATATAGTCAAAATAAGAAGTTACTGTGCGCTCCAGTTGTCGGATTTGTTTCTCGTCCAAATAGTTTTTCGCAATTGATACATCCGATTTGAGTATTCGGCCTTTGGGAGAGTTCTTCCACGTGGTCAGTCCCATGTGTTCTTTGGTATGGTCTGCCTTGGTATAGATGATTTCTGCTGCCGTCTGTCCGGTAATTGCATAATGGAAGCGGTTCTGTACCATTGCGTAAAACTCTTTTGTTGTCGGAGAGTTACGGTCGTAGTCTGTACTGCATTCGGCATAAATATCCGTAATCTGTTGCCAGATGCGCCGTTCACTCGCACGAATGGAACGTACTCTTTCAAGCAATTCTCGGAAATAGTCTTTGCCGAACACAGCCGTTCCTTGCTTCAGTCTGTCATCATCCAATACGAAACCTTTACGAATATATTCATTCAGTATCTTTGTCGCCCATTGGCGGAAACGGGTGGCTTTTGCGGAATTTACACGATAACCGACGGAGATAATCATGTCGAGATTGTAGAAATCAACAAATTCTTCAACCTCTCCTCTTATACCTCTATTCACGACGGTTGCAATTTTTGCAACTGTCGTATCGGGAGATAATTCACCGTCTCTGTATATATTAGCAATATGACGGCTGATACCCGATTTATCAATGCCAAAAAGTTGTGCCATTGCCTTTTGTGTACACCAAATCGTATCATCTTTGATGACGACCTGCACTTTGCCCTCTTCTTCGGGCATATTGTAAAGTAGAAATTGTATTTCGTTTGCCATGATGCTTATTCTTTAATGTTATTGAATTGCAGACTATCCAATTGTCTCATTATTTCTGCTTCCAATCGGCGGCTTTCAGCAAATTGCTCGGTAAGCGTCCGTTTATATTCTTCCATTCGGGCATTAAATTCCTCCTCTGTTATATCCACATAGTCAATCTTGATGTCGAAATACTGCCCGGCAGAAAGGCTGTAACCTTTCTCCTTGATTTCATCGTAGGTTACGGCCACTGAGAAATCATCTACTGCCTCTTTGTTTTGGAACGTATTAACTATCTGATCTATCTCAAAGTCACGAAGACGGCGCTTTTGGTTGTTCCCCTCTTTATACTCCTCGCCTAATTTGCTTGCATCAATCAAGATAACCTTGTCGTGATTAGCCGACTTATCAAAGAAGATAACCGACACGTTGGTTCCAGTTGTAGCGAATACATTGCTTGGCATGGAAACAACGCCATACACCCATCGCTCATCTACAACACGCTGCAAGATGCGCTTCTCAACACCACTCTTGGCTGTAATGAAACCAGTGGGAATGACAATGGCAGCCTTGCCCGTTGGCTTCAAGGAGTTAAGTACATGCTGTATGAAGCAGGTATAGATAGCCATCTTGGGCTTCATCGGGTCAACCTTTTTCACCGCATTTGGTACTCCCGCCCAAAAGCGGATGGTATCGGATGCCAATGTATCGCGGTATTCAGGAAAATCAAGTTTGAATGGAGGATTGGAAACAATAAAATCAAATTTGCGCAACACACCGTTACTCTCTTTGTGGGATGGTTCCGTAAGCGTATTGCCTTGCACTACATTAGGCAGCGAGGCTGCAAAGTTATTAAGAATCAAATTCAAACGAAGCATTTCCGTGGACTTCTCTGAAATGTCTTGCGAAAAAATGGTGCAGCGTTCTTCACCTATTTGATGTGCCAGTGCCATAAGCAATGTGCCAGTGCCTGCGGAAGGGTCATAACAGGTCACGCCGCGCAAATCCGTATTATCACCTACCAACAGGCGAGCCATCACTTGTGCGATGGCACGTGGTGTGTAATATTCGGCATATTTTCCGCCACCAGCATTGTTGAAGCCTTTCAGCAGATGCTCGAAAATGCGTGAGAAGAAATCGTATTTCTCATCAAAAACGTCTTCAAAGTTGAATGAAGCTACATTGCGCATCAGCGATTTGGCAAATTCGTCACGTTTCTGCGTATCAGTAACGTAGGTTGTCAATGGAAAGAAGATGTTGACTTTACTCTTGCCTGATGTGGTAACAGAAAATGTTTCGGCATTGAGTGAGGCTATATCTACCAATGTGGCGTCAAGTAAAGTCGAGAAATCGCCTTTTGTGGCAGAGTTATAGAGATGCGACAACGTATGTTCGGGTTTCAAGCGTGGCACGGAATGCGGCAGATAGCTGAATAAATCTTCCACTTCTTCCTCAGTAAAAGTATCGTATTCAGCATCCCACTTTTCTGCTTTCGACAATCGTTCTCCATACATCTGGTCACGCTTGGCTTCATATCCAAACTTGTCATTGAAGAACTTATATAGGAACATTTCTGTCACAATCTTGTACTCACTTCCAGTCCCAGCCAGTCCAAAGGCACTGGTGGTACTTTTCAAAGAATCGATAAGGGCTATGGTAGCCTCGGATATGTTGATGTTACTCATATACTAATAAGCGTAGTTGCGTTGTTGTAAATATTCTGTCGTAATCAAATTGCTCAGATACTTGCGGTCTTTTATGTCTGCACGTATATTCATTGCTATAAGTTCTTTGCCTATGATAGACAGCACATCCTGGCCAAATGCGGGCTCGTTGTCAAGAATGTTGATGTCAAGGAACAGCCGTCTGTCTATCTCGTCTTTCATCTTGGCTAAGTTCTCGGCAATCTCATATTCGTGTGCTGATATGATAGGACGTTCACGCTTTTGGTTCTGTTCCTCAATGCGCTTGTGGATGCGAACAAACCGCTCATCTCCTTTATACTTACGTTTAAGGATGTTGTTGCGACGATTGATTTCGCGTATTTTCTTCATTACCTCATCCATATATTGAATACTTGCCTTGGCATCCTCGGTGCTTTGCGGCACAAATCCTTTTTTACGGAAATATTCGCGGAACTCATCGGCGAGGATAACATACCGTTCTTCTCTGGTATCGAAGTTTGCCTCAAACTCTGCTTGTACCCGCTCACAACGCTCCCGAATATCATTGACTACAATCCGCAACTCTTCGGGCATTCCTTTTTTGAACTCAAACTCCAGTTCTGACAGAGCTACATTGATAATGCCGGAAACATCTGCCTTGTGTTCTGTACTTTCAAAAAGATTGATGCGCTCAATGCGGTGGGTGACCTCTGTTATAAGGGAGGGTATTCTTCCCATAGGGAGCGAAGCAAGTTTCTCTTTGGTTTCTTCATCGCCAAAAGAACGTACTTGATTGATGATAGCTTTGGCATCGGAGAGCGTGTTGCGCAGCTCATACAGACTATCCTTGTTTTCAATCTCGTCTATTTGTTTGCGAAATTCCTCTATATTATCAACAGTGAAATTGAAGAGCACACTCTTTATCTCTTTTATCTTGGCCTCTACGTCTTCTTTGCTGACCAATATGTCGTTGGCGATGTTTTCGGTATGCGGATTATCTGATTCGTCCGAAGTACGGTTAAGTTCTCGCAAATAACGGTCATTGGTTGCATCAAAGTTTTCCTTGATGTCCACAAAGTCAACTACATAGCCATACTTGAAATCATGATAAGGACGATTTACCCTTGTAAGGGCTTGCAGCAAGTCATGTCCATCGAGAGAACGGCCCAAATATAATTTCTTCAAACGAGGTGCGTCAAAGCCCGTAAGAAGCATCTTATTGACAATGAGAACATCAATCTCCTGCTGTTTCTTAAAGCCCTCAATATACGCCTTGCGCTCCTGTTTGTCACCCTCGTCATGCAGTATGAGCGATGCGGTCAATGGCTTGTAGTTCCCGTATTGGAGCATCGGTTCTGCTGCCATAAACACTTGTTGCTCTTGGTATTTGCTAACCTTGCTTGCAATATTGAAGCGTTCCTGCCAAAGGCGGTATAGTTCCCTTGCCTGTGGATTTGTGCGGCATACTATCATTGCGCCCACTGTTTCGTCGTTTTGTTCCTTTCGGAAGCGGCGGAAGTCTGATATGATATAATCTAATAGAGCATTCAGGTAGCTTTCATGCTCCATAATTTGATTACGGTCAATATCCGACTTCTTGACTTCCACATTGCCAGCCAACTGGTCGAGGATGTTCTCAATCTTCTCTTTATATATTGTTTCGACAGGCTCGCGCATCAGTTTGCAAGTGTAGCCATCGGCAATGGATTTGTCGTAATAGTATGTATGAATGTAGTCGCCGAATACTCGCCACGATTCGCGTTCCTCTTTCAATAGCGGTGTTCCTGTCAATGCGATTTTGACTGCGTTTTTGTCTGCCTCCAAAAGGTTTGCCAAGAAACTACCCTGCGGATTATAGCCACGGTGCGCTTCATCAACGAAGAAAATCCGTTGCAAATGAGTGCTGTAACTATCTTCCACCGTCACTTTGGCTTTGTCCTCTTTGAATTTTTGGATATTGACCACCATGATTTCAGGCTTTCCCTCATCATTGCTTGTTACTTCCTTGCTTGCAATATCATCCATCAACTCTTTGCGGCTCTTGGCATTGTGGACTACAAGACCACGGGCGACGAATTCATCTGTAGCTTGCTCCATCAAGTCAATGCGGTCAACTATGAAATAAAACTTTGCCACCACATTACGTTGTGCGAAATAGTCAGTCAGACTTTTCACGCTGTAATAGGCGAGTGCAGTTTTTCCGCTCCCTTGCGTATGCCAAATGATACCACTTTTCACACCTCTTGATAAAGCGTTGCGGATGGCATACGAAGCGAACAACTGCTGATAACGCATCACATGTTTTTGTAATTGAGTTCCTTGTGTGCCATCTGCTAGTTCTATTTTGCGTTCCACGTATGCGAATCCATAGCGTAAAAGGAATAAAAATCTCTCTTTGCTCAGCATAGAGGTGAGAATGCGGTTTGTCGGCGTAGTTACAGCTTTATTGGTCTGGTATTCTTGCAAGTTTTTAATGACCACGCAGTTGCGGTGCTTTAGCACCTTATTCTCCATTTCATCAGTGATATCCTGATAAGGATAATCTAGTACGTATCGTTTGTCCTCCTCACGGAACACGTTGAAAAACGCCTTCTCCTTAGCCGTACAGCAATAAAAAGCCCCTTGTATAGGTACACGGCTATCTGTGTCATACTCTTGATTGTTGGAGAAAATCATCAGTTGGGTGATATTGAAGAAACGGCGGAAGCATGACTTGCTCATTCGTTTGTTGATGCGCTCTCTTTCTGCCAAAATACCTTCACGGTTGTTCGGCTTCTTAACCTCAATGAAAGCAAGTGGAAGTCCATTTACAAAACAAGTGATGTCAGGGCGAAACTCATCTTCTGTGTCTTCATTCTCACAAGTAAATTCCGTGGTAACATGCCAATCGTTGTTTTCTGGATTTTCAAAATCAATGAGTTTCGTACCGCTATTTGCTGAAAGCAACTGGTAAAACTCACGCCCCCAATCATCATTATTGGCAATATTCACGATTTTGGCATACAACAGTGATGCATCCGAGCTTGACAATCCGGGATTAAGGCGTTTTACTGCATTCAAGAAAACGTCAATCAAGATATTTGTCTTTGTGTCATAGGCACAGATGTTATCCAAATAAGTATATCCCAACTTGCACAGATGGAGCGCTGCCGGAACTTGTACTCTGGTATTCTCATTAAATTTGTTATTGCCCATAATTGCACATCTTATTCAAAGTTGATAATCTCGCTCACACTAACCTCCAGCAACTCCGATATACGTTTCAGCGTTGCCAAATCAGGCTGGGTCGTATTGGTACACCACTTGGAAACAGTTGTTTGGTTTACGCCCAACTGCTCAGCCAACCATTTGTTGGTTCTCTTCTTTTTAACTAGTACAAGCTTTAATTGATTCAAATCTTCCATATTGGCAATATAATGCTTTTGGTGCAAATATAGTGATTTTACGCGATAAATGCACCTTGTGTTTAAACATTTAATGTGATATAACTGATTTAGGGCATTGCGCGCTATAGATTATGGGCAATAGGAACGATATGTTCATCTATTTTAATCTTATGTTTCCCAGTTGTTGTGCGCAAATTTTTCCTGATTGTGTCAAGAGTTGAATTGGCAAACCATTCGTGGAATGTTTGCATAACAAATTGTGCTGTAATATCCCGGCTGATGTTATATTGGAAAGCAATATTCCAAGCGAAGTTCTTTAGTGAGATTTGAGTAACAGCAGTACGCCGTTTGATGTGAATGTTTACACTTAGAGCTTGCCCATTGGTGACAAAGTATTGGACGCATTCGCATATTTGAAAGATTTCTTCTTCACTAAAATCAAATTGCCGGAATGTGTTTCGGGTATATTGTAATATAGCTTTTAGCTTTTCGTTCTCTTCTCTTTCTTTTTGCTGGAGATATTGCTGCTCTTCATGCTGATACTCGCAATGGAACAGTTCCATCCGTTTCATCAAAATGTTCTTATTCCTTGTCAAAGATGAAACATTTGCAAAAGCACAATCGTCTTTGCTTTGTTGACCAGATTGCATATGCTTTGGATATAATAAGGAAACTACGTCGATTAAGTGTGCCGATAGAGAGATACATAAAAGGTAGATGAACTTTAGAACAACATAACAAGCAACCATGACAAATGGAAGGATACCTGACTGTAAATCTAAGATATCACTTATAGGAAATGATATTATTGATGCCAGAAGTACCATTGTCACTTCTATTGTCAAAGATTGATATATATGTTGCTTTTGCTTCATAACTACTTTTATTTATGGTTGTTCTGCAAAAGTATAACGTATTTCCATAAAAAACGAAAGTCAAA
>ULXT01027531.1_pt1 | contig 13414 bp, 26 predicted proteins | sample 1961571 | NCBI WGS metagenome assembly ULXT01 (sample SAMEA4835846, study PRJEB28245) | human gut metagenome | biome: gut microbiome; material: fecal sample | place: Denmark | collected 2008
ACGCGTAGTCTTCTTTTTCGTCTTCGCCATGTTCTCATCATAGTCAACCAACTCTATGAAGCACATGTCAGCACCATCGCTGGGACGGAAACCGGTCTTGATGATGCGCGTGTAACCACCCGGACGATCAGCAACCTTCACGGATATTTCCTTGAAGAGCTCCGTGACTGCATACTTGTCCTGCAAGTAGCTGAACACCACACGACGCGAATTCGTCGTATCATTCTTTGACTTTGTGATCAGGGGCTCAACATACTGCTTCAATGCCTTAGCCTTAGCGACAGTCGTAGTGATTCTTTTGTGCTTTATCAACGAGCAAGCCATATTGGCTAACATAGCTGCGCGGTGAGAAGCAGTACGACTCAGGTGGTTGAATTTCTTACCGTGTCTCATTTCTTTTAATCTTTGTCTAATTTGTATTTTGAAATGTCGGTTCCAAACGACAGATTCAGACTCTCGAGCAAATCATCAAGCTCCGTGAGCGATTTCTTGCCGAAATTACGGAACTTCAAGAGATCCGTCTTATTGTACTGAACGAGGTCACCAAGTGTCTCGACATCAGCTGCCTTCAAACAATTCAGCGCACGAACGGAGAGGTTCATGTCGACCAGTTTCGTTTTAAGCAACTGACGCATATGGAGCACCTCTTCATCAAACTCTTCGTTGTCACCATCCGTCGTGTCATCCATTGTGATTTTCTCATCGGAGAACAACATGAAATGATGAATTAAGATTTTTGCTGCCTCTTTCAGCGCTTCTTTCGGGTGTATGGAACCGTCCGTAGTGACTTCAATCACCAGCTTATCGTAGTCAGTCTTTTGTTCCACGCGATAAGGCTCAACGGTGTATTTGACATTACGGATAGGGGTATAAATAGAATCGATAGGAATGACGCTGGCATCAGTACAGAAATCGCGGTTTTCCTCTGCGGGAACATAACCACGCCCTTTGTTGATAGTCAGGTCAATCTGCATCGTTGCCTTGGAATCTAAATGGCAAATCACTAATTCAGGATTTAACACTTCAAATCCAGTGAGAAACTTGCCAATATCACCGGCGCGAAACTCGGTAGTGTTGGCGACCGTGATACTGACTTTTTCCGTCTCAAACTCCTCAACGATTTGCTTGAAACGTACTTGTTTTAACTTCAATATAATGTTGGTAACGTCCTCACGCACTCCCTCTACAGAGGCGAACTCATGCTCTACACCTGCGATGCGGATGGTGTTGATAGCAAAGCCTTCCAATGATGACAGAAGGATACGGCGCAAGGCATTTCCCACTGTGGTGCCGAAACCCGGCTCCAAGGGACGGAACTCAAACTTTCCGTACTTGGAGTCGTTTTCCAACATAACCACTTTATCAGGTTTTTGAAATGCTAATATCGCCATGAATTTAATTAGTTTTTAGAGTATAACTCGACAATCAACTGCTCCTTGATATTTTCAGGGATGTCTGCACGCTCTGGCTTATGAAGCAATTTGCCAGATTTTGTAGCTTCGTCCCACTCAATCCAAGGATATTTGCTGTGATTGAAACCGGCCAAGGCGTCTGCTATAACTTCCAAAGACTTGGATTTCTCGCGTACACCAACGATCTGACCGGGCTTAACTGCATAAGAGGCGATATTTACAACTTTTCCGTCTACAACTATGTGCTTGTGACTAACCAACTGACGGGCAGCTGCACGTGTAGGAGCGATGCCCAAACGATAGACCACATTATCCAGACGGCATTCCAAGTTCTGCAACAGGATCTCACCGGTGATACCGCTCATACGGGCGGCTTTCTTGAACATATTGCGGAATTGCTTTTCCAGCACACCGTAGGTATACTTTGCCTTCTGCTTTTCTGCAAGCATGACTCCATACTCCGACGTTTTACGACGTCGGCCATTACCATGTTGACCAGGAGGGAAGTTGCGCTTTGAGAGAACCTTATCGGGACCAAAAATAGCCTCGCCAAACCTACGTGCAATACGCGACTTAGGACCAATATATCTTGCCATGTTGTAACTGCGTTTTTACATTGAAAAATTAAACTCTTCTTCTCTTCGGAGGACGACAACCATTATGTGGCAGCGGTGTCACGTCAATGATCTCTGTTACCTCGATTCCTGCGCCATGCACGGTACGGATAGCGGATTCTCTGCCATTACCCGGGCCCTTCACATAAGCTTTTACTTTACGCAATCCCAAATCATAAGCCACCTTGGCGCAATCTTGGGCGGCCATCTGGGCTGCATAAGGCGTATTCTTCTTAGAACCGCGGAAACCCATCTTTCCGGCTGACGACCAAGAGATAACCTGTCCTTCGCTGTTTGCCAACGAAACAATGATATTATTGAAAGAACTATGTATGTGCAACTGACCTACAGCGTCAACCTTTACATTGCGCTTTTTTGTTGCTGCTGATTTCTTTGCCATATCTAACTATTATTTGGTAGCTTTCTTCTTATTTGCGACAGTCTTCTTCTTGCCCTTTCTCGTACGGGCATTGTTCTTCGTACTCTGACCACGAACAGGAAGCCCGTTACGATGGCGCACGCCACGATAACAGCCAATGTCCATGAGACGTTTGATATTCAACTGAATTTCTGAACGCAAATCACCTTCCACTTTATAACCGTCAGCGATTGCAGCACGTATACTCGCAGCCTGCTCGTCCGTCCAATCTTTTACTTTGATATCCTTATCAACACCAGCCTTTTCCAGAATCTTTTTGGAACTGCTACGACCGATGCCGAAGATATAAGTCAAGGCAATCTCGCCTCGCTTATTCTGGGGTAAATCTACACCTACAATTCTTATAGCCATAATTTAAACTTTTGCGAAATGGATAAATTTAACCTTGACGCATTTTGTACTTCGGGTTTTTCTTATTAATCACGTACAAGCGTCCTTTACGGCGAACAATCTTGCAATCTGCGCTGCGCTTTTTTATTGATGCTCTTGTTTTCATATATGATTTTATTTGTATCTAAACACTATCCGACCTTTTGACAAATCGTAGGGACTCATTTCAACCTTTACCTTGTCACCGGGGAGAATTTTGATGTAATGCATCCGCATCTTTCCTGAGATGTGAGCAGTTATTTCATGCCCATTTTCAAGTTCAACGCGAAACATCGCATTACTCAATGCCTCTACGATTGTCCCATCTTGTTCTATTGCTGCTTGCTTAGCCATGCTGTTTCTCTAATTCCTTTTCTATAAATTCAAACGACGATAATATATCAACTTTACCATGATGCAAGGCGACAGTATGCTCGAAATGCGCAGAGAGTTTCTTGTCAAGCGTAATAACTCCCCACTTATCCGGTAACAAACCTACTGCGGGGAGACCTTGAGTTATCATAGGCTCGATGGCAATACACATACCATTTTTCAAAAGTAAGCCATTTCCTCTACGCCCGTAATTCGGTACAGGAGGATCCTCATGCATCGAACGGCCAATACCATGCCCGACAAACTCACGAACTACCCCATAGCCATTAGTCTCGCAGTAGCTCTGCACCGCATTCCCTACATCTCCCAACCGATGACCAGGGACCGCACTTTCAATGCCTTTGTATAAAGAGGCCTTTGTCACATCAAGAAGGCGTTTTGCCTCCTGAGAGACTTCACCAACACAGAATGTATAACAAGAGTCACCGTTAAACCCTTCTAACTCCACACCACAATCAATGGAGAGAATATCCCCCTCGCGCAATGGTATATCATTAGGTATTCCGTGTACTACAACTTCATTAACAGAAGTGCAGATAGATGCAGGAAAAGCACTGCCATACGGATTGGGAAATCCCTTAAATGTTGGAACTGCACCGTGATCCCGTATGAAAGCCTCAGCAATTCGGTCCAATTCCTTAGTCGTACAACCAGGATGGACATTCTTTGCTAACTCCGCCAACGTCCTGCTTACAAGGAGATTGGCTTGTCGCATCAATTCAATTTCGTCGTCTGTCTTCAAGTATATCATTACGCAAATTAATACGCTGACACACCACTAGAATGAGAACGAACACGACCTGGTCTCAGAAGGCCATCATAATGACGAACCAACAGATGACTTTCAACCTGCTGAATTGTATCTAAGACGACACCTACTAAGATCAGCAAAGATGTACCTCCAAAGAACTGCGCAAAACCTTGCTTCACACCGAAGAGACCAGCAATAGCTGGAAGGATGGCTATGAAGGCGATGAATAATGAACCCGGCAGAGTTATACGCGTCATCACACCATCAAGGTAATCTGCCGTACTCTTTCCGGGCTTGATTCCTGGAATGAAGCCATTATTCCGCTTCATATCCTCCGCCATCTGCACTGGATTGAGCGTAATAGCCGTATAAAAATAAGTAAACATCACAATCAAAATGACGAAAACTACATTATACAGAACACTCGTATGATCCATGAATTGACTGAGAAACCATGTACTATTTGCTCCTGCATACTGCGCAAGACTCAAAGGAATGAACATGATTGCCTGAGCAAAGATGATCGGCATCACATTGGCCGCAAAAAGTTTAATGGGAATGTACTGACGTGCACCACCATACTGTTTGCCACCTTCAACACGTTTTGCATATTGAACGGGCACTTTTCTCGTCGCTTTAACCAACATGATAGCCAAAGCCATCACAAAGAGCAATGCTATCATCTCCAAAATCCACTTAACGAGACCGCCACCTTCGACACCGGTCAAATATGAAGCAACGTCTTCAATTATGGCGGACGGCATACGTGCAATGATACCCACCATAATAATTAAAGACACTCCATTTCCTATACCTTTGTCTGTGATGCGTTCGCCAAGCCAGAGCACGAACATACTGCCGGCTGCTAAAATGATTGTGGACGAAATCATGAAACCTAAACCATCTCCAACCAAGAAAGCGCCAGAACCGGCTGTCTGATGCTGCAAGTTGATCAAATAAGTCGGAGCTTGAAAAATCAAAATAGCGATAGTTAGAAAACGCGTATACTGACTAATTTTACGACGTCCACTTTCCCCCTCACGCTGCATCTTCTGGAAATAAGGTACTGTAACTGCCAACAATTGAATGACAATCGATGCCGTAATATATGGCATAATACCTAAAGCAAAGATAGAGGCGTTGGAAAATGCACCACCGGAAAACATATTCAGTAGCGACATCAGACCTTCGCTGGTTTGAGCTTGAAGCTGCTGTAACCGACGGGGATCAATACCAGGCAAGACAACAAACGAACCGAAACGGTATATCGCGACAAAAAGGAGGGTGATGAGGATTCGCGTACGCAAATCCTCAATCCTCCAAATGTTTTTGACTGTCTCGATTATTTTCTTCATTGCTGAAGTTTTAGAGCGTTACTGCCTTTCCTCCACAGGCTTCAATCGCAGCTATTGCAGACTTAGAGAATGCATTTGCCTCAACCTCAACCTTGGCTGTCAGCGTTCCACCTCCCAAAATTTTAACAAGATCCTTGCGCGAAGCAAAACCGGCCTTGCATATATCCAATAATGTGATTTTCTCTATATGCTCTACATCCGCAATCTTCTGAATAATATCAAGATTTACGGGCTTGTATTCTACTCGGTTTATATTCTTAAAACCAAATTTCGGCAAGCGACGCTGCAAAGGCATCTGTCCACCTTCAAATCCGATTTTTTTCTTATAACCAGAACGCTGCTTGGCACCTTTGTGACCACGCGTCGAAGTTCCACCCATACCTGAACCTGGTCCGCGTCCTACTCTTTTACGAGACTTCGTAGATCCATATGCAGGCTTTAATGTATGTAATTTCATCTTTATTGCTTTGATTAATCAATTACAACTACGAGATGCCTAACTTTATTCACCATGCCTCGGATAGAAGGATTGTCCACCCGTTCTACGACACGGTTCATTTTTGTCAAACCGAGCGCATCCAAAGTGCGTTTCTGATCTTTGGGGGCACCGATTCGACTCTTGACTTGCTTAATTTTTAATGTAGCCATTGAATCTGCTTTTATCCTTTAAATACTTTTTCCACCGAAACCCCACGGTGCTCTGCAATTGTATAGGGATCACGCAACTCGCTCAATGCCAACAACGTAGCTTTAACGAGATTATGTGGATTTGACGAGCCTTTGGACTTTGCTAAAACATTCTTGATTCCTACACTTTCAAGCACAGCACGCATGGCACCACCAGCAACGACACCCGTACCTTCTGAGGCAGGGCGAATCATCACTTTTGCACCTCCAAACTTTGCAGTCTGCTCATGAGGAATAGTTCCTTTCAAAACAGGAACTTTTATTAAATTCTTCTTCGCAGCTTCCACACCCTTTGCAATTGCAGCGGTAACTTCACCAGCTTTTCCAAGGCCTGTACCAATTACGCCATTGCCATCTCCAACTACTACGATAGCCGCAAACGTAAAAGTGCGACCACCCTTCGTAACTTTCGTGACACGGTTGATAGCAACCAGTCTATCTTTCAGTTCTTCTGTATTTGCACTAACTCTGTTTGCCATAACCATTAAAATTTAAGTCCACCCTTTCGAGCGCCCTCTGCAACCTGTTTTACCCTTCCATGATAGAGATAGCCGTTGCGGTCAAATACTACACTTTCGATGCCTGCTTCAAGTGCCTTTTTAGCGATCAGCTCACCAACCTTTTCAGCCTGTTCTTGCTTAGGCATAGCTTCCATTCCAAGAGACGATGCTGACACTAATGTACTTCCAGTCTCATCATTGATAACCTGTACATATATCTGCTTATTACTACGAAAAACAGACATGCGAGGACGCTGAGAGGTGCCAGATATCTTATTACGTACGCGATACTTAATCCTTATTCGTCTTTCAACTTTCTTTGTCGTCATAAACTATCGAATTTTATTTGGCACCAGCCGATTTACCTGACTTACGACGAATCTGCTCGCCAACAAACAAAATACCTTTACCCTTATATGGCTCCGGCATACGGAACGAACGAATCTTTGCGCACACCATACCTAAGAGTTGCTTATCACAAGATTCCAAACTAATATATGGATTCTTATTCCTTTCACTCTTTGTCTCTACTTTAATTTCAGGAGGCAACTGAATAAAGATATTGTGTGTATAACCCAAAGCGAACTCTACCAAGTTTCCCTGATTTGACACACGATAACCTACACCTACAAGCTCCATTTCTTTTTTGTAACCTTGGGAAACTCCTACAACCATATTGTTCACCAAGGCCCTATAAAGTCCATGATAAGCCTGTTTCTGCTTCCAATCAACATCACTGGCTTCATTGATTGTAAACAGAATCTCATTGTTCTCAATTGTCATTACGATAGAAGGATCAATTCTTTGGCTTAATTCACCCTTCGGTCCTTTAACAGACACTACATTATCCTTTAACGTCACTGTGACGCCACTAGGAATGTTAATCGGCAACTTACCTATTCTAGACATAATAATCCTCCTACATTAATATACATAACAAAGGACTTCACCTCCGATTTTGAGCACAGATGCCTCCTTATCGGTCATCACGCCCCTTGACGTTGAGATGATTGCAATACCCAAACCATTAATTACACTGGGCATCTCTCGATAACCCGTATACTTGCGCATACCTGGCTTTGAAACTCGTACGAGGGACTTTATAGCACTAGCCTTGCTAACGGGATGATACTTTAACGCAATCTTAATTACACCTTGCGGGCCTTCTTCAATAAACTTGTAATTGAGAATATACCCTTTATCAAAGAGGATCTTTGTGATATCCTTCTTGATATTCGAGGCCGGAACCTCCACTACACGGTGCTTAGCCATTATAGCATTACGCACCCGCGTCAGATAATCTGCTATTGGATCTGTCATATTATTATTTAATTAATCGGGATACCCCGACAATATTAAACTTTTCTTACCAACTGGCCTTCTTTACACCGGGTATAAGTCCGAAAGACGCCATCTCACGGAACTGAATACGCGACAAACCAAACAAACGTATATAACCTCTTGGACGACCTGTCAACTTACAACGATTATGCAGGCGAATCGGATTCGCATTCTTAGGGATCGCTTGCAACTTACGTGCTGCCTCATAAGCCGCTGCAGGATCATCGGACTTGCGAATGATTTCCTTCAATTCGGCGCGTTTTGCAGCATATTTCGCAACCAGTTTAGCTCGTTTAATTTCACGAGCTTTCATTGATTCCTTTGCCATAAACTTATCAATTTCTACTTACGTTCTTAAACGGAAGACCAAACTCTTTCAATAGAGCATAACCTTCTTCATCCGTTTGCGCCGTTGTCACAAAGGTGATATTCATTCCTAACAAGCGATCAATCGAATCGATGTTGATCTCAGGGAAGATGATCTGCTCTTGGACACCCAGCGTATAATTCCCACGGCCATCAAACTTACTCTCAATTCCCTTGAAGTCTCGAATACGCGGCAAAGCAACTCTCACAAGCCGCTCCAAGAATTCGTACATACGCTCACGACGCAAAGTTACCATTACGCCAATGGGCATTTTCTTACGCAACTTGAAACTTGCAACGTCCTTTTTTGAAAGAGTTGCAACTGCTTTTTGTCCTGTAATTGCCGTTAATTCGTTTATTGCTACTTCGATTATTTTCTTATCCTGTGTAGCAATTCCTAAACCTTGGCTGATTACTATCTTCGTCAAAGAAGGGATCTGCATCGGCGACTTGTAATTAAACTGCTTCATCAGCGCCGGCGCGATACGTTCTTTGTATTCTACTTTTAGATTTGCTGTACTCACCATTACTTAATCTCCTCTCCTGATTTTTTTGCGTAACGAACAGATTTCCCCTCTTCATTCAGACGGCGGCCAATACGCGTAGGCCTACCCGTCTTTGGATCAACCAAATTCAAATTGGAGATATGAATTGGAGCCTCCTGACGTAGGATTCCACCTTGGGGATTTTGAGCAGAAGGCTTCTGGCTCTTCGAGATCATATTCAAGCCTTCGACAATAGCACGCTGCTTATCCACAAGGACTTTCAGCACTTTTCCTTTCTTCCCGCGGTCCTTACCGGTATTTACGTATACCGTATCACCTTTTCTAATATGTAACTTACTCATCTTTACTCTTTTTACACAGATTAGAGTACTTCGGGCGCCAAAGATACGACTTTCATGTTTACTGCACGCAATTCACGGGCGACAGGACCGAAAATACGGCTACCACGCAACTCACCAGCATTATTAAGCAGGACACAAGCATTATCATCAAAACGAATGTATGAACCATCCGCACGACGAATTTCTTTCTTTGTTCTTACTATCAAGGCCTTTGATACAGCACCTTTCTTTATATCGCTCGAAGGAATTACATTCTTAACTGCTACTACGATGACATCACCGACAGAAGCATAGCGACGCCTTGTCCCACCTAAAACACGAATGCAAAGTGCTTCACGAGCTCCACTATTGTCTGCGACTGTCAATCTGGATTCTGTCTGTATCATAATTTACTTCGCTTTCTCTACTACTTGAACAACTCTCCAACGCTTTGTCTTACTCAAAGGACGAGTCTCCATAATTAAAACTGTATCACCTACACTGCACTCATTTTTTTCATCATGCACGTGGTATTTCTTTGTTTTGGAAACAAACTTTCCATAGATAGGGTGTTTTTCCTTAAACTTCGAAGCAACTACAATAGTCTTATCCATTTTGTTGCTCGTCACAACCCCCTGTCTTGTTTTCCGCAAATTTCTTACTTCCGTCATCTCGTGATTATTTTTTTAGCTCACGTTCACGTAGAACCGTATGCATTTTTGCAATTGTACGACGTACAGCTTTTATCTCGGCAGTATTAGCCAAAGGAGATATACTGTGATTCAATTTCATCTGGTTGTACTTTGCGACTTCAGCAGCAAGACGCTCGGCCAACTCATTTTCGGGAATTTCACGTATTTCAGAGACTTTCATAATTAAGCATTTTTGTCATAATCAGGACGTACTATAAACTTTGTAGTCACAGGAAGCTTCTGTGCGGCCAAACGCAAAGCCTCTTTTGCAACTTCAAAAGGCACTCCTTCAACCTCAAAAATCACGCGGCCCGGAGTAATTGGGAACACATAACCGACAGGATCACCCTTTCCCTTACCCATACGCACATCTGCAGGCTTCTTCGTAATAGGTTTGTCAGGGAAAATTCGAATCCAAATCTGACCCTCACGCTGCATGTAACGTGTCACAGCGACACGGGCGGCTTCTATCTGGCGACCTGTCAACCAATGCGTTTCGAGGCTCTTAATACCGAAGGTCCCGAAAGCAAGCTGAGTACCGCGCTGAGCATTTCCCTTGCAGCGACCTTTCTGCGGTCTTCTATATTTTGTTCTTTTCGGTTGTAACATAATTATCTATCCTTCTTTATCTATTACTGTTTCTCTTACCACGGAAACGACGTCCACCCTCACGGAAACCTCCGCTCGGACGCGACGAATCTTTTTCAGGATATAAGCTTGCTGTCAAATCACGCTTGCCATACACTTCACCACGGCATATCCACACTTTGATGCCAAGAATACCCACTTTCGTCAGAGCTTCGGTTTGACAATAGTCAATATCAGCGCGGAAAGTATGTAACGGCGTACGCCCCTCTTTAAACATCTCTTTCCGAGCCATTTCTGCTCCGTTAAGACGACCAGAGATCTGCACCTTTATTCCTTCTGCTCCCATACGCATGGCATTGGCAATAGCCATCTTGATAGCTCGACGATATGCGATTTTTCCTTCTACTTGGCGAGCAATGCTCTTTCCAACGATATTTGCATCCAGATCCGGCTTCTTGATCTCAAAGATATTAATCTGGATATCTTTTTCGGTGAGCTTTTTAAGCTCTTCCTTCAATTTGTCAACATCCTTACCACCCTTACCTATGATAAGTCCCGGACGCGAAGTGCAGATTGTTATCGTTATTAGCTTCGGCGTTCTTTCAATTACTATACGAGAGACACTCGCTTTACTCAAACGAGCATTAAGATACTTGCGGATCTTGCTATCTTCCAAGATATTGTCACCATAACTTGCGCCGCCAAACCAGCTGGAGTCCCAGCCACGTATAATACCAAGACGATTACTTATTGGGTTTACTTTTTGTCCCATACTTCTTTTTAATTAATCATTAGTCTTTGTCCCGACGAAGATGGTAACATGATTCGAACGTTTGCGTATCCTATAACCTCGTCCTTGAGGCGCAGGTCTCATGCGTTTCAAAGTTACGCCCTCATCTACAAAAATCTTTGTTATATAGAGCTCACCTTCCTCTGCTTTACGCTCATTCTTCTGCTCCCAGTTTGCGATAGCGGACTTCAACAACTTCTCAACCTGAGCAGAAGCAGCTTTCTTGGAGAACTTCAAAGTACCCAAAGCCCTATTTACTTCCATACCTCGAACCATGTCCACGACATAACGCATTTTTCGAGGAGAAGAAGGCACATTCTGCAATTTGGCGTAAAATTGCGATTTCAAAGATTCCTTTCTCTTTTCAGCGGCTATTCTTTTTCTTGCTCCCATTATTTTCTGTCATTTTTCGGGTAGAAACCTGCTTACTTTTTCTTATTACCTGCATGGCCTCCAAACCTACGCGTGGGTGCAAATTCACCCAACTTGTGGCCGACCATGTTTTCTGTCACATAAACAGGGATAAACTTATTACCGTTATGCACGGCTATTGTATGCCCCACAAAATCCGGGGATATCATTGAAGCTCTTGCCCACGTTTTGATAACGTTCTTTTTACCGCTCTCATTCATGGCCAAGACTTTCTTTTCCAGAGAAACAGCGATATACGGACCTTTCTTTAATGAACGACTCATAAATAATTCTTCTAGTATATACTACTTGTTAGCTCTTTCAATTATGTACCGGCTTGACTGCTTCTTCGGCGATCTTGTTTTCAAGCCCTTAGCATACAAACCTGTACGCGAGCGAGGATGGCCTCCACTCTGACGGCCTTCGCCACCACCCATCGGGTGATCTACCGGGTTCATAACTACACCACGGTTATGAGGTCTACGCCCCAACCAACGAGAGCGGCCTGCCTTACCTGAACTTTCAAGTGCATGATCGGAATTGCCCACAGCACCGACAGTAGCCCGACAAGCGCTTAGGATTTGACGCGTCTCACCCGAAGGCAACTTCACAACGCAATACTTACCTTCACGCGAAGTCAGCTGAGCGAAATTACCAGCTGAACGAACCAAAAGGGCACCCTGGCCAGGACGCAACTCTATGTTATGAATTACAGTTCCGACTGGAATATTCTGCAAAGGAAGCGCATTACCAACCTCAGGACTCGCATCAGGTCCCGACATGAGGCGATCGCCAACCTTCAAACCATTCGGTGCAATAATATAGCGCTTTTCGCCGTCTGCATAAAACAACAGAGCAATACGAGCCGAACGGTTCGGGTCGTACTCTATCGTCTTCACGACTGCTGGAATTCCATCTTTCTCGCGCTTGAAATCAATGAAACGGAATTTTCGCTTATGACCACCGCCCTTATAGCGCATGGTCATTTTGCCGGTATTATTGCGACCACCCGTAGAACGTTTGCCTACTACGAGCGATTTTTCTGGCACCGATGCAGTAATCTCCTCAAACGTGCCAATAATTTTGTGTCTTTGCCCCGGCGTTGTGGGCTTAAATTTACGTACTGCCATTATTATAAATTACTATAGAAATCTATCGTATCACCTTCTTTCAAGGTAACCACTGCCTTTTTGAACCGATTCGTCCGACCACGAAGCAAACCCGCCTTCGTATAGCGAGACTTATTTTTGCCGGCATAAACCATCGTATTCACATCTACGACAGTGACATTATACAACGCCTCTACTTCTGCCTTTATCTGCAATTTATTAGCGCTGGGTACTACGATGAAGCCGAATTTATTCAGCTTCTCCGTAATACCTGTCATTTTCTCTGTAACCAAAGGTTTTATTATACAGCTCATTGTTTCCTGCATTACTTGTTTAAGATAGACGTGATTACGTCAAGCGACTTCTCAGTCACCAGCAATACGCCTGCATTGAGTACGCTATACGTATTCAAATTAGACGCTATCATTACATTCGCACCTTTCAGATTGCGAGCTGACAAAAATACATTTTTATCAACTTCTGGCAAAACAAATAAGACTTTTTTGCCAGAAACTTTCAGATTATTAACAATCGAAATAAAATCTTTGGTCTTTGGTGCGTCAAGAGTAAAGTCTTCAAGAACCATAAGCGCATCTTCACGGACTTTATAGCTCAGGGCACTTTTACGTGCCAAGACGTTTACCTTCTTATTCAACTTGAAACGATAATCGCGGGGTTTGGGACCAAACACGCGGGCTCCTCCCACCAACAGCGGAGAATTGATATCACCTCGACGGGCTCCTCCACCTCCTTTTTGACGGCCGAGCTTGC
>ULXT01038734.1_pt1 | contig 13391 bp, 10 predicted proteins | sample 1961571 | NCBI WGS metagenome assembly ULXT01 (sample SAMEA4835846, study PRJEB28245) | human gut metagenome | biome: gut microbiome; material: fecal sample | place: Denmark | collected 2008
GGTGAGTTCGGATCTCCCGCAGCTGCATTCGCTGCAGGTATCGCATCCATGTTCGGTACCGAGACTTCCAAGGCATATGGCACCATTTACGCACTATTAACTCTGTCTGTATCCGTATTCGCGCTGACCAGTCTGGATACCGGTACCCGTCTGAGCCGTTTCATGTTCTCCGAGCTGTTCCTGAAGGAAGGCGAGGCTACCTACAAGGATGCCAAGGGCGCACGTAAAGTGCTGGCTCATCCTCTGTTCGGTACTGTTTCTATGGTACTGATCGGTTGTATCCTGGGTGGTCTGTCTCTGAGCCAGATCTGGGGTCTGTTCGGTGCAGCCAACCAGTTGCTGGCAGGTATCGCACTGATGGCAGTAGCTGCATGGCTGGGTGAAGTTGGTAAGAACAACAAGATGTTCTACTTCCCTATGGTATTCATGCTTGCTGCAACCCTGACCAGCCTGGTGATCACTGTAATCAACAAGTGTAAGGCTATCGGCGCCGGCACCGCTGCATGGGGTGACTGGTTCCAGCTGTTCTTCGCAACTGCAATGGCAGTGCTGGCAATCTTCCTGGTAGTGGAAGGCGCACAGACCTTCGCTAAGCAGATGAAAGAGAAGAAGGCTAAGAAGGCTGCTTAATATAAGCGCAAGATACAAAAGATAAATAAAGTTAAGCAAAGAGAAATCCCGGAGACTGTGAAAGGCCTTCGGGATTTTTATTGTGTATGCGGGGACCGCAGAAGCGGTGTCCGGAATAATAATGGATGCGGCAATCGCAATATCAGCCCCGCGTAAGGAACCGGGGCAATTCTTCAATGGGAATCGGCTTGGAGAACTTATAGCCCTGTAAATAATCTGCATGACTGATGATACACAGTTCTTCCTGGGCATCGGTCTCTACACCTTCGTACAGTACCTTGTAACCCAGACGCTCAAAGGCGGTAGAGAAGTAATCCAGCATGAAGCGGGAATTGGCATCCTGATCCGCCATCAGTAAAAGGCTTCTGTCGAATTTGACCACATCCAGTTTCAGGCTTAAGATCCGGTCGAAATTGGAATAACCGGTTCCAAAATCATCCAGATAAGTACATACCCCCAACTGTTTGAACTCACTGACGCATTCCTGTACCAGTTCGTATTCCGTATCGTTCTGGGACTCCGTAAACTCAACGGCAATGGTGTGGAAGTCGATTCCGGCGGCTCGTACGATGGATTTGAATTCTTCCATGAAGTCCTTTTCGCCCAGCTCTTCCACAGAAAGATTTACGGATACACGGGAGATCTGATAGCCCTCATCTTGCATCTGCTTGATCTGTCTACAGGTCTTATTCAGAATGATCATGCTGAGGCGGTGGATGTAGCCGTATTTTTCTGCCAGAGGAATAAAACGATCCGGGAATACCAGTCCTGTCTGTGGCAGACGCAAACGCATCAGGGATTCTGCGGTATCGTAAGTACCCGTGTGGACATTCCGTACCGGCTGACAATAGACCAGAACGCGTTCGTCATCTAAGGAGCCGTGTTCCGCAATATCCTTCAACTGGGACTTGATATAATGCATTTCTTTATAAGTCTGGTAATCTTCTTCCCCGAAGACACGATAGGAATTCTGCGCTACTTTTTCGGAAAAGTAATTGAATACTTCGTAGAACTGTTCCAGATTCTCACAAAAGTCCAGATGGTCGAAGAGTACCAGCTTGTAGGGAAGCTTATATTCTTCATAATATTTCTGGAACACCTTTTTAATCAGGGATACTGCCCTTTCTGTGGCATCCGGGACATTGTGGCTGTCCACTGCCAGTACGAAGAAGCTGGTGGAAGGATTGAACAACATACCCTTTCGAAAATAATCCGTCCAGAAGCTGTAGAACAGCTTTCCCATTTCCTCTGTCATGACGTATTCGAAATCCATGTCAAAGCGCAGGCACAGGTAGTAGGTATCCTGAGCGGTCTGTCGCTGCTGGCGCAGATATTCATCCAAGGATGTGGAACCCAGGGCACCGGTCTTCGGGTCGTAGGCGTTGGCATGGAGCATGTACAATACCACCAGAAGCGGCAGAAAATAGGTTGTGGCCAGGAAAGAAGTCGTATTCATGGCAGCTTCCATGACTACAATCAATCCACAGACCGTCTCAGTAAATATCAGCATATGGAACAGTGCGGTAGGAAGTCTGCGGCGGTAGCAAACCAACAGAAAGAGGATCACCGCCAGATACAGAAGATATCCGACCATAAAAGGAGTGGACAGGATATTTTCATACCAGATTCCGTAATGATCCTGATGAAATCCCCAGCCGGTCAGAGGAGATGCCAGATCGGCAACTCCGGTCACCACAAGGATGGCGAAGGACAGAAAGGTATATTTCCTGCCGATATTTTTCGGGAAGACGATCAGTATTTTCAGGTAAGCAATATAGAGACAGAACAGGGACAGAAGACTGATATGGTAGACGGCCCGGAGGATCCAGAGAAGGGTGTTCTGTCTGGAAAAAAGGTCGGCATAATAAAAGGCAATATTGGAAACTGCGGCAATGAAAAGCAAGGCAAAACAGGACTTGAAGATCCGAAAGGTCCGGCTCTGTTTAATGAAAGTCTGTCGGATCAGTAACAATGCCAGAAGACACATAACCACCAACAGAAAATCTGCCACGGGAGAGTAACTGTGGATGACGATATGATTTGTGGATAGTAACAGGTTCAACCCCATAAAAATTCTCCTCTCTGGTAATGTAGAAAATGAACAAACAATATAAAATGATTTTACAATATACCATAAGAGGAGAAATTTGTCAGTGGGGCAGCTGTGGGAAATTAGTCCTATTTTGAGCAAATGGGAAAAATTGTAATAGATTTAATGTTCGAAGAATGCAACGGCAACAGCACCCGGGCCCACATGGGTTCCGATGGTGGCACCCAGAGTGCTGACGGGAAGCTCCTTGGCATAATCTTTCCAGAGATGCTCACTGTCGTGAATGTATTTCTGTAAAAGTTCGTCACTCAGACCGGTATAGCCCAGACAGAAGGGCTTGGAGAAGTCCACACCGTCCGCTTTTTCAATTTCACGGATGAGGAAGTTACTGCCGTTTTTGGAACCACGGGCTTTTCCCAGCATAATGATCTCACCGTCTACGACTGCTACCACGGGCTTGATGGCCAGAGCACCCCCGATGAATGCCACAGTGGGGGAGATACGGCCCCCTTTTTTCAAGTATTCCAGAGTGTCTAAGAGTCCCATGGTGTGGATCTTATGCTTTTGCTCTTGCAGAATGCTTACGATCTCTTCCGCGGTCATTCCCTGCTTTTTCAGCTGCAGGCCGTATTCTACCAGAATCTGTTCCCCAATGGTGGCATTCAGACTGTCTACGACGAAGACTTTGCCTTCATAATCCTCGGCAGCGATCCGGGCACTCTGGCAGGTGCCGGACAGCTTGCTGGAAATAGTAACCACAATGACAGTTTCTCCGGCCGATACAGCTTTTTCGTAGGCTTCTTCGAAGACTGCGGGAGATACCAGACTGGTGGTGGGCAGAGTATCACATTCGATCAGTTTCTCATAGAATTCCTTATGACTGATGGTGACACCGTCAGCATATTCCTCCTCACCGAAGCGGATATGCAGGGGGAGAATCGTGACGTCCTCTCTTGAATTGTTCATATCGGATGCGGAGTCCGTGATAAAACGTATTTTTTCCATAATTGTTTCCTGTACTTTCTATATATAGTTATGATGAATATTCTTTCGGGCGGAAATGCGCCGGGGCATCCATCGGGATGGACATACGACATCGTTCATGTCACCTTGCTGTTAATTCTGTTGGAAAGCCGGTCAGGGTGAGTTGCGGATGGATCATTTCTCTGTGGGATGCTTGACAGAAAACTCTGTAAGATACTGCTCCAGATTATGGGAGATCCGTTCCAGAGAGTCATAGAGATTCAACCGTTGTTCTTCCGTCATGCCATCACCGCCGTGAGCCAGTGCGGAATAGATCCGGGAACTGATCTTTTTGACTACAGTATTGCCTTCTTCTGTCAGATAATACAGTGTGCGGTAGGAACGTTTATGTTCCGGCAGCTCGCAGGACACCAGCCCCTTGGAACTCAACTGGCTTAAGGTACGGGAGATGGCGGCCTTGTCTTCCTTACACAGCTCCGTCAGCTGCGTGGCGGTCAGCCCTTCCGGGTGCTTTCCCAGATAATACAGACACATGGTATAACCGGCTTTTAAGTCCATCTGTCCCATTTCCAGTTCTTTTAATTTTTGCAGATAACGGTGCAATTCTGTGATAGATACCACAAATCTTTCAAAACGATCCTGCATGAAGGTTCCTCCTGTAAAATGTTGACACTGCAACAACTTTATGAAGTGTAACACAAGGATGTTGATAAGTCAACAAAAAGAAGGGCAAAAAAATACCTTATCCATTAAGATAAGGTACTGATAAGAATAAACTATGCAATTTCCAGCCGCTGCTTTATTTTTCGGACATCATTTTCCAATACATTAAGCCGGACGCGAACCAGTTCATCATCTTCTTTTACTTTTAAGGCCCGGTCGAATTTTCTGGATAAATCTAAATGAGCTTCTGCAATTGTACAGATATTACGACTGACTTCATTCTCAAGAGTCAACTCCATATTGGTAAGGCGATTCGCCATAGAGAGCTGACCGGATTCCAGATTGGCAAGGCGCTGTTCCATGGCAATCTGACCGGATTCCAGATTGGTAAGGCGCTGTTCCATGGCAATCTGACCGGATTCCAGATTGGAAACACGTTGTTCCAAAGAATCGAATCTTTGCTCCAGTGAATCAAGTCGCTGCTCCACCCTGTCGAGTCGCTGTTCGACCTTATCAAGTCGTTGCTCCACCCTGCCCAGTCGTTGGTCTATACTTTCTAATTTAATTACTATCGTCTCTAATAATTCCCGGTTGGTCATGAATTCTCCTCCTGTACATGTATACTAGCACAGTTCAAAAGTGCTGACAATTGGGCAATATAGAGAAAAAAGCGATTGTGCATTATTACAACAAAAAATATGATAAATGGATGATAAGCCCCAAAAACATGATATACCCAAGGAAAAAGAGTACGGCAAAATAAACAATGCCGATTGGAACGGTAGAAGAGCCAGAGAGAGCGGCTACGGTATGGATTGTACTGCGTATTCGTTTATGCTATGCTAAATAGCAGAAGTATTCCGGAAATGGGAATGCACAATGTGCAAAAAGCATAATGCACTAAAATCACATGGTGTGATAGATCGCATTGAACATAGAAAGAGTGAGGACTACAGCATGCTCAGACCCAGCATCGGTATTGATTGGGACGATGTTACCGCCCCGTTTAACAGTATCGCCATCCGTATGGCAAATGAAAAATATCATCCGAAGGAACCCTATCGCATGGAGGAAATCACTTCCTGGGCCAACGAAGGGCGGACTTCGGTGATCAAAGAATTCTATAACGATCCGGAACTGTACCGGAGGCAGATCCCGACCGAGGAGACGAAACGAGGGATACGCAGACTGATGCAGATCGCGGATGTTTTTTTCATTACTGCGGTGTCACCACATTTTATGGGAGTGCGGGCAGAACAGATCATGACCCAGTTCCCGGAGCTTCCACCGGAAAATATTATTCTGGGAAGTGCCAAGGATCGTGTCCATTTTGATATTGTGCTGGATGATGCCATCCACAATATTCTGGAGAGCAAGGCGGAGTATCCGGTGCTGATGCGGAAGCCCTGGAATGCCAAAATGACGGGGCTGTTGTCCGTAAATACCATGGCGGAATTTGTCTCTCTGGTGAAGCAGATCATGAAAGCATCCACTTCTAAGACAGAGAAGATCACTGCTCCGGCGGTGCTGGCCCTGGTGGGGCCGTCCGGCTCCGGCAAACGGGAGATTACGGAAGCTTTGTGCGGTAGCCGCGGGACAGGCACAAGCGAAAGGACAGAGAGTGGGGAGATTTTTGTCCGCCCGGTGAACTACTGCACGGAACCGGGGCGCTACGGCCACAAGTACGTCCCGGAGGAAGCCTTCGACCGGATGAACTTTTTTGAAAAAACGGCTTATGCCGGGGTACGGTACGGCACCAGAAAGGAAGACATTCAGACCTTGCTGGATCAGGGAAAGTTTGCGGTGATCCCCGTGGATATGTGCGGTGCCATTGCCATGAAGCGTTCCTTTCCCACCCATATTATCTATGTGGCGAGAGATAAAGAAAAGCTGATCGCCGATATCATTGATTCCGACTATGACACCGAGGAAAAGACACTTCGGATCCTGTCTATCGATGCGGAGAAGCGTAATCGCAAGATCTGTGATTATGTGATCCATAATGATACCATAGAAGGGGAACGTGTCAGCGGAGAGGAAGAAATCCGGCGGCTGATCCTGCTGGAAGGCGAAAAATACTGAAATGTACCGGGGAGCGATACCCGGAAAACGGAATAGAGTTGTACAAAACCGGATAGAGAAGGAGCGGGGCGGACGGATACGTATGGAAGAAAAACGGCTGAAATACTATAAAATGCATCATGATTTACAGGAACAGATCCGACTGGGAGAACTGCGCAGCGGTGACCGTGTTCCCTCGGAGAACCAGCTGGCCGCCGCTTATCAGGTGAGCCGCCAGACCGTCCGCAAGGCACTGGCCATTCTGGAACAGGAGGGATACATCTATGCGGTACACGGGAAAGGCACCTTTGTGTCGGAGCGGGTCCGCCCGGAGCATAAGTCTCACAACATTGCCGTGGTGACCACCTATCTGTCGGATTATATTTTTCCCCGGGTTATTCAGGGCATCGATGAAGTTCTTACGGCACAGGGGTATAGCATTTTATTAAAAAATACAAGAAACTCCCGGAGCCAGGAGGCACGGTGTCTGGAGGAACTGTTGCAGAAGGATATCGACGGGGTCATCATCGAACCCAGTAAGAGCCAGATCAGCTGCAGACATCTGCATCTGTATGAGCGGCTGGAAGAATACGGAATTCCCTATGTGTTTATTCAAGGCTGCTTCGACCAGATGGAAGACAAGCCCCAGGTGCTGATGGACGATTGCAGGGGAGGTCATCTGATCACAAAATATCTCCTGGATACCGGGCATCGCGATATTGCCGGAGTGTTCAAGGCAGATGACATCCAGGGACAGAACCGTCACCGGGGCTATGTACAGGCCCTGCAGGAAGCAGGTGTCCTCTACGATCCGGACAAGGTGATCTGGTTCCATACAGAGGATCGTAAAGTCCACCCACAGGAGGGAATCCGGCGTCTGATCTCCAAGGGAACCAGACTCGACAGTGTGGTCTGTTACAATGACCAGATCGCCATGCAGGTCATCCCGACGCTGACGGCCCGGGGGATTCGTGTCCCGGAGGACATTTCCGTCACCGGTTATGACAATTCCTACATGGCCATCGGCGGAGGTTTTCAACTGACCACTATCGTTCATCCCCAGGAAAAACTGGGAGAAATGGCGGCACAGCTGTTACTGTCACTGCTTCATGGGGAATCTCTGGGACCGGAAGAGAGAAAGATTCTCATCCAGCCGGAGCTTGTCGTAGGAAATACAACTTGTTAGCAGGAGCATACAAGTTGTAATATGGTAATATCGAAATTGTATGATGCCAGGGTCAAAAGGTCTAAGCCCATATGAGCTTGCTCATAGGTGGGTGAAAGACCTTAGGACCCGCCCCGATATGAGCATAAAAGTGGGATGATAATCCCACGATATGCGAATATTGGGTAGGATTGTGGGAGTGCGTAGCACGGAACAATCCGTAGGCATCAAAGTCGGGGGCTTTTGACCCCGACATCATTGTATTCAACTACAGGAGGTATTACTTATGTTACAGACAAAAAAATATCAATTCTGGTTTTGTACGGGATCACAGGACTTGTATGGGGACGAGTGCCTGGCAAAGGTAGCGGAGCATTCTCACAAGATCGTGGATGCCCTGAACGCTTCCGGTGTGTTACCTTATGAGGTGGTATGGAAGCCGACCCTGATCACTAACGAACTGATCCGCCGTACTTTTAATGAAGCAAATCTGGATGACACTTGTGCCGGTGTTATCACCTGGATGCATACTTTCTCTCCGGCAAAATCCTGGATCCTGGGATTACAGGAGTATCGTAAGCCCCTGCTGCATTTTCATACTCAGTTCAATGAGGAACTGCCCTATGACACCATCGACATGGATTTCATGAATGAGAACCAGTCTGCCCACGGTGACAGAGAGTACGGTCATATCGTGACCCGCATGCGCATGGAGCGTAAGGTTGTGGTAGGTCACTGGTCTGATCCTGTGGTACAGGGCAAGATCGCATCCTGGATGCGTACTGCAGTCGGCGTGGTGGAGAGCAGCCATATCCGTGTCATGCGTGTGGCTGACAACATGCGCAATGTAGCGGTAACCGAAGGTGATAAGGTAGAAGCACAGATCAAGTTTGGCTGGGAAGTAGACGCTTACCCTGTAAACGAGATCGCAGAGAGTGTAAATGCCGTATCTGCATCCGATGTCAATGCACTGGTAGACGAGTACTACGAGAAATATAATATTTTATTAGAGGGAAGAGACCCCGAAGAGTTTAAAAAACATGTGGCTGTACAGGCACAGATCGAACTGGGATTTGAACGTTTCCTGGAAGAGAAGAATTATCAGGCCATCGTTACCCACTTCGGAGATCTGGGTGCGTTGAAGCAACTGCCCGGACTGGCCATTCAGAGACTGATGGAGAAGGGCTACGGCTTCGGCGCAGAAGGTGACTGGAAGGTAGCCGCCATGGTACGTCTGATGAAGATCATGACCGCAGGAAAAAAGGATGCCAAGGGTACTTCCATGCTGGAGGATTACACCTACAATCTGATCAAGGGCAAGGAAGGTATTCTGGAAGCCCATATGCTGGAGATCTGCCCCACCATTGCGGACGGTCCCATCAGCATCAAGTGCCAGCCCCTGTCCATGGGAGACAGAGAAGATCCTGCAAGACTGGTATTTACTTCCAAGGAAGGTCATGGTATCGCTACTTCCCTGATCGACATGGGCAATCGTTTCCGTCTGATCATCAACGATGTGAACTGCAAGAAAGTGGAGAAACCCATGCCGAAGCTTCCTACCGCTACCAACTTCTGGACTCCCGAACCGGATCTGTATACCGGCGCGGAAGCATGGATCCTGGCAGGAGGTGCACATCATACCGCATTTACCTACGATCTGACCGCAGAGCAGATGGGTGACTGGGCAGCCATGATGGGCATCGAGGCTGTATACATCGACAAGGATACGAAGATCCGCAATCTGAAGAGAGACCTGATGCTGGGAGAAGTATTCTACCGCTAAAATATGCTACCCGAAAAATCTGTTTTCGTGTATAATAGAAAATAGTATTGCAGAGAACGAAATAAAAATCTGCAGGCAGAATCTGCGGGTAGAAGTTACCTGCAGATAGAAGAAGGGTATCGTAGAAATGTTAAAAGTGTTTTTGGTGGAGGATGAATTTGTCATCCGTGAAGGAATCAAAAATAATATTGACTGGAAGGCTCATGGCTATGAGTTCTGTGGGGAGGCCGGCGACGGAGAGCTGGCCTATCCCATGATCCAGAAATTGCGTCCGGATATCGTGATCACCGATATCCGGATGCCGTTTATGGACGGCCTGGAACTGAGCCGTCTGATCCGCAAGGAGCTTCCGGACACAGAAATCATTATTCTGTCCGGTTACCAGGAATTTGAATATGCCAAGGAAGCTATCAAGCTGGGAGTGGCCCAGTATCTGTCCAAACCCATCAATGGTGAGGAACTGCTGGCGGAATTGGATGAATTGTCGGCGAAGATCGAGGAGAAGCACAGAGCCATTCAGATCAGAGAGCGGTATTTGCAGGAGATGGAGGAAAACAATCTCAGAGAGCGGAAAAAACTGTTCCAGGAACTGGTCACCGGAGAAAGCACCGTGGCAGAACTGTTGGAATCGGCAGAGATTCTGGGGATCGATCTGTCGGCACCCTGGTACAATATTATTCTGTTCAAGACCCAGTCTCTGCGTCATGCGCAGGATGAGTATTCCGGCAGCCTGATCCGGATCGAACAGGAACTGCGGGGACTGGAAGACGGCAGGACGGTGATCACCTTTGATCGTAATCTGGAAGGAAAAGCATTCTTATTAAAAGCCGATTCCGAGGAACAGCTATTGCTGCTGCAACAGGAATACATAGAAAAGATCAAGGACATTATGGAAGGCTATGAGCATGTGCGGTATTTCGGTGGTATCGGCAAGCCGGTGAACCGTCTGCGGGAGCTTCCGGCATCTTTTGAACAGGCCAGTCATGCTTTTGCCCACAGATATCTGGTGCAGGACAGCCGGATCCTGGACAGCGGACATATGACGGAGGAAGCGCAGAAGGAAGATAATTTTGACATCAAGGAAGTCAATCCAAAGCAGATCGACCGCACAAGAATCCAGGAATTCTTAAAACAGGGTGACCGGGAGGAAGTGGTCTACTTCGTGGAAGAATTTTTCCGGGATCTCAGCAACAAGGCACTGCAGTCCAATATTTTCAGGCAGTATATTACCATGGATGTCTATTTCTGTGTGGCAGATTTTCTGGAAAGCCTGCAGACGGATACGCAGGAACTGGAAACACCCAATCAGGACGAGAAGACCCTGCAGGACAGCGATAGTGCGATCCATTACATTACCAGAATTCTGCAGAAAGCACTGGCGGTCAGAGATAAGGCTGCCAGCAGCCGGTATGATGATGTGGTGGAACAGGTGATGAAATACATTGATGAGAATTATGCAGACGAGGAACTTTCCCTGAATCTGCTGGCATCCCACGTGAATTTCTCACCAAACCATCTGAGCATGATCTTCAGCCAGCAGACCGGACAGAGCTTTATCAAATATCTGACAGACTATCGTATGAACAAGGCAAAGGAACTCTTGCGCTGCACCGGCAAGCGCAGCAGCCTGATCAGCCAGGAGGTGGGCTACAAGGATCCACACTATTTCTCCTATCTGTTCAAGAAGACCCAGGGAATGACCCCTACCCAGTACCGGGGCGGCACCAATTAGCCGTGGCCATGGATAAGGGGGATTCCTATGAGAAAAAAGATAAAAGAATTGTATGAACATTCGACACTGGTGGCAAAGATAAGATATTCCTATCTTTGCCTTCTGGTGCCTTTTGTATTGTTCCTGATCTTTTGCTTCTATAATTTATGGAACAATAACCGCAGATACGAGGATATGATCAATTCCTCCGTCATGGCCAGTCAGTTCAGCCTGGATTTCCAGAAGGATTTCGATTATGAGACTTATCTGCTGATCGTAGGGAACAAGACGCTGGAAGAGTCCAGTCTGCATGATATGCTGGTGGAGGCAGATGACATCGTGGCCGGTCTGGAAGAACTGACGGAATCTCAGGAGAACCTGAAACGACTGACCAGTGTCAAAAAATATCTGAACAATCTGGAGACCTATATCGGCAGGATCGAGGACAATATCCGGGAAGGCAACCGCTACGAGGACAACATGGAAATCTGGGAAAATGATGTGCAGATTGTGACGTCTCTGGTGGGTGATACCATGTCCCAGTACATCTATTACGAGATCCGGGGGATTCAGGAGAGCAGGCAGCAATATCAGGATTTCTTCGTGAATATGATCCGTTTCTCCATCATTGCCTTTACACTGATCCTGGTTCTGTTTTTATTCTTATCCTATTATATACCGTTAAGTATCACGAGCCCCATAAGACGCCTTACCCAGGTGACGGATCAGGTGGCAAAAGGTGACCTGACGGTGCACTCCGACGTGACGGGGGGCGTGGAGGCCCAGGTGCTCAGCGATTCACTGAATACCATGATCGACAAGATCAACGAACTGTTAGAGCAGGTGAAGACGGAGCAGATCCGGTTGCGCAAGGCGGAATTTGAACTGCTGCAGTCCCAGATCAATCCGCACTTTTTATATAATACGCTGGATGCCATTGTATGGCTGGCGGAGGCGGGAGAACAGAAAAAGGTCGTGAGCATGGTAGGCAGCCTGTCGGACTTTTTCCGGATCTCATTGAATCAGGGACAGGATATTCTGGATGTAAAAGAAGAACTGCAGCACGTCCGCAGCTACCTGGAGATCCAGCAGATGCGTTATCAGGACATCCTTCAATATGAGATCTGTGTTCCGGAAGAATTAAACCATTGCCAGATTCCCAAGATCACGCTGCAGCCTCTGGTGGAAAATGCACTGTACCACGGAATCAAGAACAAACGTGGCAAGGGCATGATACGGATCGAAGGAGAACTGGACGGAGAGGATTGCATTCTGTTGATCACGGACAACGGCAAGGGGATGACGCCGGAGCGGCTGGAGCAGGTGAGGAAAGGCATCCGCAACCGGAAGGTCCGGGAGACCGATATCTACGGCCTGTACAATGTGAACGAACGTATCCGTCTGAATTTCGGTGAAAACTATGGTATCACCATTACCAGTACCTACGGGGAGGGCACCTGCGTCACGGTCCGGCTTCCGCAGTATTAAAAAAATGAACCACTATCGTAAAAAAATCAACTTTTTACGCCGGTGGTTTTTTTTACCATAAAAATTTCAACTTTTCCGTGAGGTATCTTCATGGTTTTTTCCCTGGATCCGCTTTACAATAAGATCATCAAAGAAATAGTTCTTTGGGGAACAAAAACAAATTGGGAGGTTACACAATGAAGAAGAAAATTTTAGCAGCAGTAATGGCAGCAACCATGGTATTCAGCCTTGTAGCATGCGGCTCCTCTGATGCAGGCAGCAACGCAGCAACCGGAAGTGCAAACGCAGCAACCGAAAGTGCAAGCGCAGGAACGACCAGCTCCAGCTCCTCCGGAGATATGATCAAAGTCGGCATCATCAACAATGACCCCAACGAGTCCGGTTACCGTACCGCAAACGATAAGGATATGAAGAATACCTTTACCGAGGCTAACGGCTACGAAGCATCTTTCGCATACAGCTTAAAGAACGATGAGCAGATCACTGCAGCACAGAAGTTCATTCAGGATGGCGTTGACTATCTGCTTCTGTCCGCAGCAGATACCGCAGGTTGGGATTCCGTATTGAAGGATGCACAGGATGCAGGTATCAGAGTTATCCTCTTCGACCGTACCATTGATGCAGATGAGAGCCTGTATGAGGCATCCATCGTATCCGATATGGCAAAGGAAGGCCAGACCGCAGTTGACTGGTTAAAGAGCCAGAACTTAAGTGAATACAACATTATCCACTTACAGGGTGTTATGGGTTCCGCAGCACAGCAGGGACGTACCGGTGCTCTGGATGACGCAGCAGCAAACGACGGATTCAATCTGGTAACACAGCAGACCGCTGAGTGGAACGCAGAGAAAGCACA
>ULXT01001474.1_pt1 | contig 13285 bp, 10 predicted proteins | sample 1961571 | NCBI WGS metagenome assembly ULXT01 (sample SAMEA4835846, study PRJEB28245) | human gut metagenome | biome: gut microbiome; material: fecal sample | place: Denmark | collected 2008
GGTTAAGGCTGTTGCAGCAGGCAAGACCAAGCTTACGGTAGGATATCTGCTGGATGAAGATTATGTATATAAAGAGATACCGGTGATGGTACCGCTTACGGTGGCTTATGATTCTGTTGCGGGAATCATGCAGCCGGGTAATGACGGCAATGTTACATGTAACGCTGCCACATCCAAATACGTTGAATGGTCGTCATCCAACAGTAATATTGCCACGGTAACAGGTAATGGCAATGCAGCCACAATTAAGGCTATAAGTGGTGGCACGGCTACAATCACTGCTGCGATACCTGCGGACGGACTTCAATATTCATTTAATGTAACGGTTGGAGTTACCATTGCTGAAGATACCGTTGAAGTTGGCCAGGGACAGAGTGTTGCACTTACCACTAACAGTAATTCAGTTTCGGATGTATATTGGTGGTCTGCGGATGAGAATGTTGCTACTGTAAGCAACGGAGTTGTGTACGGTGTGTACGCAGGATCTACTACGGTATATGCCAGCTGCCTTGATCATAATCCCAATAATAATGCCGGCGATTCGGTAACGGTAAAAGTACCGTATGTTGTCAATACACCGGAGACGACAGTTCTCGTCGGTGACAAGATTGCGATTTCAACAACAGCCAATCCATCAGAGGTTAATTATGCATCAAGCAATAATAATATAGTTTCGTATGACTCCAAGACAGGAATGTTTACGGCAAACAGCACCGGAACGGCAGATGTGACGGTGACATGGAACGGGCATGTTGAGACAATAACAATTACCGTTATTGACGGATTTTCACTTTCCAATACATCAATGTCCCTTAACATCGGAACAAAGGGAAGCGTTACAGCTATGGTTTCGAACACTGAGCAGCCGGTTCACTGGAAATTATCGGACAGTGACATGGCGTTGCTTGAAATTTCGGAAGACGGTCTTACAGCAACGGTAACAGCACTTAAGACCGGAGACAACGGATATGTAACACTTATAGCAACGCAGGAGATTGACGGTATTGTCAAGACTGCAGAATGTAAAGTTTATATACTTAATCCTGTAAATAATCTCACACTTATGTACAATGGTAAAGAGATTAAGGACATGATTTCCCTCCAGAAAGGGGCGGAATTATATATTACGGCGTATCTTAACTTCGGAGAGACGGTTGTTCCGGATAATACCAAGCTCAGCTGGGTATCCTCCGATCCGTCAATCATATCGGTTGTACCATATACCAGTGAAGGCCAGCAGCAGCTTGGACTTGTAACTGGTCTTAACGGCGGCAAGGCTACGATAACTGTAGTTTCGGAAGACGGATTATATATCGCAACGGCGGATTTTTATGTAACTGAAGGAGTAACAAGCATAACTCTTGATAACACAAGCGTTACGGCACAGATGGCATTGCAGAAGTTCCAGCTTACAGCCACAGTCCTTCCGGCATCGGCCGGCGTTGATACATCCGTAACATGGGCATCCCTGGATCCTTCGGTCGTTACGGTTGACCAGAATGGTCTTGTAACATTTGTAGGACCTGGTGAGACATATGTAAGTGTAACTTCCAATGCGGACAGTTCCAAAGTGGCATATTGTAAATTCCATATAACGCAGCAGGTTGAAGGAATTAAGATGGATTACGACAGGCTTACGCTTAATGTAGGCGAGCAGTCGAGACTTACAGCTTTGATTACTCCGGATAATGCAACCAATAAGAATGTTAAATGGTCATCATCCAATGAAGCTGTTGTGACCGTTGATTCAACAGGTATGCTCACTGCTGTGGGAAGCGGCAGTGCCACAATAATCGTCCAGACAGAGGACGGCGGATATATTGATATGACTAATGTTACGGTTCTTCAGCCTGTTACATCAATCAATCTTTCCGAAACTGAATTATCGGTCAAGAAAGGAACGGTACTCTGGCTCAGTGCGGAGGTACTTCCTGATACGGCTGACAATAAGAAGGTAACATGGAGTTCATCTGATACATCGCTTGCAACGGTTGACCAGACCGGTAAAGTTACCACACTTGCTGTAGGTACGGTAACGATTTCATGTGTAAGTGAAGATAACGGAACGGTTGCATACTGCATTATAGAGATAACGGAACCGGTAACGGGACTCACACTTAATACATATTATCAGGAAATGGTAACCGGAACAAAGTTTGTAATAGTTCCTACGGTACTTCCTAATGATGCACCTGATAAATCGGTAACATTTATGTCGAGTGACCCGACGATAGCGACTGTTGATGAGAACGGTGTTGTGTCGGCACTTGTCGGAGGCGAATGTCAGATAGTCGTTACGACTAACGAGAGCGGACTCAAGGCTACATGTACAATTAAAGTTAAAGAGTATGTAGAGAGCATTAAGATTTCAGGTAACCCGAAGAATCTTAACGTGAATAATTCAGTAAATCTTAAAGTGACAGTTGGTAAAGAGACTGCTTCCAATAAAGCGGTTGTATGGCGAAGCAGCAATACGTCGATTGCGACCGTGGATCAGAGCGGTAAGGTTACAGGCGTTAAGCCGGGTAATGTTGTTATAACTGCGACAGCGGCTGATGGTGGCGGAGTAAGCGATTCGGTTGTAATAAGAGTCATTAATCCTGTTACATCGATATCATTAAGCAAGTCAAAGATTACTGTATATGTAGGAGATACATATAACTTACAGGCAACAATAACACCGCCTAATGCATCTATCAAGAATCTTGTCTGGACATCGGATGACGAGAGCGTGGCAAAGGTATATTCCGACGGTGATGTAGTGGGTGTAACTCCAGGAAGAACTGTGGTACATGCTACATCGACAGATGGCAATGAAGTTGTTGCCAACTGTACGGTTATTGTTAAGGAAATAATAAAGGCATCTTCGATTTCGGTTAATTCATCGGAAATCACGATGTTAAAGGGCAAGACAAGACAGCTTACTGCAAGGTTATATCCGACCAATACAAATGAACATGTTAAATGGGTATCCTCAGATACATCTATTGTGACGGTTGATGCAAATGGCAATATCATTACGGTTGGGGCCGGAACATGTGAAGTTACGGCATACAGTTCATCCGGAACCGTTCAGGATACATGTATAATACATTCAATGGCAATGCATTATACGGATATCAGGATAGAACAATATGATACATTTAACCTGTATGTGGATGGTGCTCCGTCAACAGTATCGTGGAGAACATCGAATCCAAGAATTGCTACAATAGACGGTAACGGACTGGTAACAGGACGTATGCCGGGTGAATGTGTGATAAGCGGAACGGTCGATGGTAAGACAGTTACATGTTATGTCAAAGTAATGGCTGTGGATCCGGGCAAGTTCATTAACAGGAAAAAATAATATAAGAATAACGAAAGGCATTGCGGCTGATTGACCACAATGCCTTTTTCGATTCCGAGAACAAAAACGAAGCACCAAAGAATTAACTTTGGTGCTTCCAGCTTTTAAATATGAGGGGGGAGATAGAAAGTTATACTTCACTATCCACTTATTAATCTAGTATACGAATGTGACGGCTGTGTGAAAAAACGAAAAAAGATTTAACATTTTTGTAACAATTTCATCCTGAGTGTATTTCGTAACAAAAACTTAATATTTGCATTTGTTGATTTTGAATGATGAATGTGGTATAGTGTGAGTGTATGCAAAATAAGGAGAGGTTACTATGAGAGATGATTTTGATTTAGAAGAGGAACTTGCCAAATCAATAGCAAGTATTGTGGATGAAGAGACAGCTGATGCACATGCATATGTTAATAAGAACACATCTGAAACAGATGATATACCGGATGAAGAAGAGAAGATATATGATGATCCGGATGATGATTCAGATGATGATTCCGATAAGCCGGATAAGAAGAAGATCATTATTATCGTAGCATCTGTTGTAGCAGCGGTTCTTATAATAGGAATAACGGCATTTCTTGTGGTCAGGGCTGCTTTTAATAAGAGCAAAGATAATTACGGATATTATAATGAACTTGGATATAAGGCCTATGATGATAAAGATTACGATACCGCTATATCTGATTTTGAGAAAGCACTTACCTATGATGAAGGCAAGGGCGACAGTGATACCAATATCAATATGATGCTTTACCTGTTTGAATGTTATAAGAATACTTCCCAGGATGATAAGGCAGAAGAGATATTGCTTGATGTGATTGACCGTGACAGTGATAACAAGAATGCATATTATAATCTGATGTCAGTTTATCTGAATGGTAAAGATTATACCAAGCTCGGCGACCTGTATGAAAAGGCAGCTGCCACTGAAGATGATGATATTATTGCATTGTTTAAGAAATATGTGCCTCAGGATCCAGTGGCGACACCGGATGAAGGCAGTTACAGCGACGATCAGAAGGTATTCCTTTCAGCTGATAACGGATGTAAGATATATTACACAATAGACGGCTCAGATCCTAAGGACAATGCACAGGTTTTTTCTAACAGAATAGAACTTAAAGAGGGCCAGACCACTGTTAAATTCTATGCGGTTAACGATTACGGAATTAAGAGCGATGTTATAACCAAGACCTATAATATACAGTATTCAGGACCGGCGACACCTGAAATAACACCGTCAGACACGACAATTTCACAGTCGTCCAAAGTAATGGTTACGGTTACCGGAATTGCGTCAGGCAGTAAGGCATATTATACACTTGACGGAACGGCACCTACTACAGACAGCACAGAGTACAGCAAGCCTTTTGAACTTCCGGCAGGAACTACGGTTGTTACCGTGATGGTTGTTGACGGACATGGAAAGAGCACCATGGCATCCAAGACATATAAGGTAACGTATGAATCCAAATATACCCAGACAGAGGCAGAGGATTTCATATGGAGTGCATTGATAGACAAGAAAATTGTCAATAAGAAACATATTGACAAAGATGATAATGAATGTTCAATGGATTATTATTCATTAAAGACAGTCGATGATAAACAGATATATATGTTCTATTACAACATTGGACATGATGCACAGGATTATTGGTACGGTGCTGATGCCAATACCGGAGATGTATATAAGGTAACAGGCTCAAAGGGAAGTTATAAACTTTCATCAGTTAAATAATACAATCATAGCGTGGGACTTTTATCGGTTTCACGCTATTTTTTTACAATTTTCCAGTATATTTGTATTGCATTACTTGATTCTATTGTATAAAATGGTAATTAGATAAATATAGGAGGTGCTTTATGTATAAGATACTTAAGGCTGAGTTTCTGGCCAGCAATATTTTCCTTATGGAAATAGAAGCTCCGCGTGTGGCTAAATCATGCGAGCCGGGCCAGTTTATTATTGCTAAGATTGACGAGAATGGTGAGCGTATTCCACTTACGATTTCAGACTATGACAGAGAAAGAGGAATGGTTCAGATAGTTGTTCAGGTTATCGGAGCATCCACTAAGAAGATGTCAGAGCTTAAGACAGGAGATTATCTTGAAGATTTCGTAGGACCGCTTGGATGTCCTTCCGATCTTGTTACAGACGATATTGAAGATGTTAAGAAGAAAAAGATTCTTTTTGTTGCGGGCGGTCTTGGAACTGCTCCGGTTTATCCACAGGTTAAATGGCTCCATGAACACGGTATTGCCGCTGATGTTATTGTCGGTGCCAAGACAAAGGATCTTGTTATTCTTGAGAAGGAGATGCAGGAAGTTGCCGGCAATCTCTATATAACAACAGATGACGGAAGTTACGGCAGAGGCGGAATGGTTACGGATACGATTAAATATCTCGTAAACGATCTTGGTAAAGAGTATGACCACTGTGTAGCTATAGGACCGATGATCATGATGAAGTTTGTATGCCTTCTTACCAAAGAACTCGGAATACATACGGTTGTCAGTGTCAACCCTATCATGGTTGACGGAACCGGTATGTGTGGAGCGTGCCGTGTGCAGGTTGGTAATGAAGTTAAGTTCGCGTGTGTTGACGGACCTGAATTTGACGGACATCTTGTTGATTTCGATCAGGCCATGAAGAGACAGCAGATGTATAAGACACAGGAAGGTCGCGCAATGCTGGCACTTACAGAGGGTGCAACTCACAAGAACGGCGGATGCGGCTGCGGAGGTGACAAATAATGGATGTTATGAAGAGAGTGCCTGTAAGAGAACAGGATCCGAAAGTAAGAGCAACCAATTTTGAAGAGGTTTGCCTTGGATATAATGAGAAAGAGGCTATGGAAGAGGCTTCCAGATGTCTTAACTGTAAGAATGCAATGTGTATGAAGGGATGTCCGGTATCTATCAATATTCCGGCATTTATACATGAAGTTAAGGAAGGCAATTTTGCTGAGGCTTATAAGATTATCAGCCAGTCATCAGCTCTTCCGGCTGTGTGCGGACGTGTATGTCCACAGGAATCACAGTGTGAAGGCAAATGTATCAGAGGAATCAAGGGTGAGCCTGTATCAATAGGTAAGCTTGAGAGATTTGTTGCTGACTGGGCAAGAGAGAACGGAATCACACCGGAACCGGCCAAAGAGAAAAAGAACAAGAAGGTTGCGGTAATCGGTTCAGGCCCGTCAGGACTTACATGTGCAGGAGACCTTGCCAAACTTGGTTATGATGTTACTATTTTTGAAGCATTACACAAGGCCGGCGGAGTTCTTGTATACGGAATTCCTGAGTTCCGTCTTCCGAAGGACAAGGTAGTTCAGGCAGAAGTTGAGAACGTTAAGAAGCTTGGCGTTAAAATAGAGACGAATGTTGTTGTAGGTAAGGCTGTCAAGATTGATGACCTTAAAGAAGAGGGCTTTGAAGCCGTATTTATCGGTTCGGGTGCAGGTCTTCCTAGATTTATGGGAATACCGGGAGAGAATGCCAACGGAGTATTTTCAGCTAACGAGTATCTCACAAGAAATAACCTCATGAAGGCTTTTGAGGATGGTTATGATACCCCGATTGCAGCAGGAACAAAGGTTGCTGTTGTCGGCGGCGGTAACGTTGCGATGGATGCTGCGAGAACGGCATTGAGACTCGGAGCTGAGGTTCATATCATTTACAGAAGAAGTGAGGAAGAACTTCCTGCCAGAGTTGAAGAGGTACATCACGCTAAGGAAGAAGGAATTATTTTTGATCTTCTTACCAATCCTACAGAGATTCTTGTCGATGACAAGGGCTGGGTTAAGGGAATTAAGTGCGTGAGAATGGAACTTGGCGAGCCTGATGCATCAGGCAGAAGAAGCCCTGTGGAAATTCCAGGTTCTGAATTTGAAATGGATCTTGACACAGTTATTATGTCACTCGGAACATCACCGAACCCGCTTATATCATCGACCACTAAGGGTCTTGAGATCAATAAGCGTAAGTGTATCGTTGCTGATGAGACAACCGGACAGACATCCAAGATTGGTGTATTTGCCGGTGGCGATGCTGTAACGGGAGCTGCTACGGTTATTCTTGCAATGGGAGCCGGAAAAGCTGCAGCAAAAGGTATTGATGAGTACTTAAGCGCTAAGAATTAATCAGCGCATTATTATCCGGCGTGCCGTAAGGCATGCCGGAATGAATTATATTATTGGTTGAGTGAGGATTACACAATTGATTTTGCTTGAGATGGAGATAGATGCAGCCACTATTCAGGTCAACGTATATCTGCTTATAGTTCTTGTCGGACTTATATTAGTGCTTGTAGGCTATTCATTATGGATGGGAAAGAGGAATACCCAGAAGTTAATTGACGAACATATTAATATTGATCCGATATCAGGGTACGGTAATTTTGCAAGGTTTGTTGATGATGCCGAAATAATGCTTAAATATAAGGACGTTAATTATGTTGTCGGTGTGATAGACATAAGTAATTTTAAAGCGATTAATGATTATTATGGACGTAACCAGGGTGATAGAATACTTAAATCTGTAGCGGACAGGATTCATGACATTATTATGCCGGATGGCATTTTTACAAGAATGTTTGCGGACAGATTTGTTTTTATGATTAATTTTCTTGATATTAACAGTCTGAAATACATTATTGAGACATATCTGGAAGATATTGAATTTGAAATCGAGGAACTTAGAGAAGTTATTAAAATAAATTGCAACTGTGGTATGTATATCATCGAGGATTATGGAGAAGATGTCAATATGATGATTGACAAGGCAGCAATAGCAAGTAAGCTTTCCAAGAAATCCATATCCAAGATGGTAACCATTCTGGATAATAATATCAATTATGATATTGCCAGAAAACAGAAACTTACATATAAGATGAGCAAGGCGCTGAACAATCATGAATTTGTTCCTTATATCCAGCCTAAGGTGAGTTTCAGGGACGGACATATTGTCGGTGGAGAGGCGCTTGTGCGTTGGATGTCACCGGAGGACGGAATGATTGCACCGAATGATTTTATCCCACTTTTTGAGCAGAACGGATTCGTCAATAAGGTCGATTTCTATATGCTTGAGCGTATCTGTGCCATGATCAAAAAGCGCAGCGAATGGGGCAGATATACTGTACCTATTTCGGTAAACCAGTCAAGAATGCATGTGTATGACACGGTTTATATTAATAAGCTTATCAATACTTTTGATAAGTACGGCATCAATAAGAATAATATCGTATTCGAGTTGACGGAGAGTGCTTTTACGGAGAATACGGATGATATGATTGATTTAATAAGACGAATGTCAAAGCTTGGGTACAATATATCGATGGATGATTTCGGCTGTGGATATTCTTCACTTAACATGCTGAATCTGCTCCCGATTAGTGAACTTAAGCTGGACAAGCAGTTTCTGGATGACGAATCCGAGAAGAGCAGATATATTATTAAATCAATTGTAAATCTGGCGCACGGACTTGGCATAAAGATAGTGTGTGAGGGTGTAGAGACTGCAGAACAGGTCGAGTTTCTTACCAATATCGGATGCGATATTGCACAGGGTTATTATTATGCCAAACCTATGCCGATGAACGAGTTCGAGAAATTACTTGATGGAGATGTGTGTCTGCTGCGATGAAAATTTCAATTATCTGTGTTGGTAAAATCAAAGAGAAATTCTATTCACAGGCCGTGGACGAATATATGAAAAGGCTTACAAGATACTGTAAGCCTTTTGTTGTTGAACTGCCTGACGAAAAGACCCCGGAGGGCTGTTCGCAGACTGTGTGTGACCAGATTAAGGCCAAAGAGGGCGAGCGTATACTCGGTGCGCTTAAAGGTGACGAATATGTAATTTCGCTTGCAATAGAAGGTAAAAAATTAAATTCCGAGCAGCTGGCAGGAATGATAGATAAACTGGGTATCGGCGGTACAAGCCATATAGCTTTTATAATCGGAGGTTCGCTTGGACTTGACCCGCGTGTATTAAAGCAAAGCGATATGCTGCTCAGCTTTTCTGACATGACTTTTCCGCACCAGCTTATGAGGGTCATACTGCTTGAACAGGTGTACAGAAGTTACAGGATAATAAACGGAGAACCATATCATAAGTGAATATGTAATGTATAATAATAGTAGCAAAATAGCAATTAGCGGTTTATGTAATAAATGCTCAAAATATAGTACGATGATTGTGGAGGTGATATGCAATGATTTTTTCACAAAAACTACAATTAATTCGTAAGAATAAAGGTTTGACCCAAAGCGAATTATTCAATGTTACAGTCGATTATTTAGTTAAAGACCAGGAGTGTGTTATCAGTTGTTTCGATGATAGTGTAACGGATGCCGATAGACTTATTGAATTTCGCTTAGAAGCAAATGTTAATACATATGCTGCTTACATGAACGAGACGGATTCAACGCGGCTGGATTCTCATGATTTCTCATATAGCAATGGTTCTTATACATATCATGATACATACGTTGGTGGGGAACAGTTTGCCGGCGAAGAAGCCATATGGTATGAAGGTAAATCACAGTATGCAATGAACTACATTGGAAGAGTTTTGAATCAGAAATTCAGTGGTGACTTTTTAAAGGAAGCTCTTCGCAATGCCGATAAAAAAATGCCATTTAGAGGACCGGAGTATTATCAATCAGGACAATATACCTATAAGTGTAATGTAGTTGGAGATTTTTCCTGGTTTCAAGGTTATGAAGAAATTTTTTGTGAGAATGTCAAGGTATATGAATGTTATTTTCACGGTGGAATAATGAAATGATTCCTGTAATAGAGGACATACAATGGTGTGAAAATATATAATTATTAACGGCTTAGTAAAGGTGTGGTGGGAAAAATGAAGAAAGAAATAGAAGTTAAATTTGATGATGTGGAATGGCTGTATTCCCCCAATTGGGAATATTTTGATTATGGAAATTGTAAACGTCATTTGCAGGTTATCATGCCATATAGTAGGAAGGGCCTTAAAAAGAAATACCCAGTCATTTTTTATGTAACCGGCGCAGCATGGCACAAACAAGAGATGTATAACGATATTCCAAAACTCGCAGAGTTAGCGAAAAAAGGGGCTGCAATTATATCAATTGAGGTTCGGGAATCTGATATTGCAATTTTTCCGGCGCAGGTAGAGGATATTAAAAATGCAATGGAGTGCGTTATGAGGAAAATATCAGAATTTGATCTTCCATTTGATATGAATGAAGCTTATCTTATGGGACATTCTTCAGGTGGCCATTTAGCTATGATGGCGGTGTTATATAATGCTGGTGGAATGATTAAAATTCCGAATGTAAAAGGAGTAATTTTAGAGAGCGCATCCTCTGATATTTTGATTTGTTCCAATGCGCCATTGCCAGCTTGGATGTCAGTTCGGCCATCAGCAGTCCTTCTTGGTGTTGATAGTATTGATGGAAATGAAGAAATAGCGTATAAAGCATCATGTACATCTTTAATTAGTGAAGACATAATATTGCCACCGGTATTGATGTTTCATTGTATAAATGATCCTGTTGTTTCTGTTGAAAATAGCAGAACATTATATAGAAAATTGGATGAGAAAAATCATAGCGTGGAGTACTATGAGATAAAGGATTGGGAAGAACACGGAGGAAATATATATTTTTCAGAAACCGTTTTATCCATTATTCAAGATTTTATAAAAAAGACTAAGTAAAAGGTTGACATGAAATAATAAACTCTGCATGAAATTCGTGCAATGTATTGATGTTTTTGTACAAACAGTATGTTATATTAGTATGGATAGTAATTTAAAGGCTGCTACGGAAGAACTATTAAATGGAGAAGTGTTATGGAAATAAAGAAAGCTGAAATCAAAGATTTAGATATTGTAGTCAAAATGAAAATGGAAATGTTTACAGAAGTGGGTTCGGTATCTTTTTTACAAGATGATGCTGAAAAAAAGATATATGAAAAATATAAAGAATTATATCAGAATGGGAAAGGTTGTCATTATTTAATATATGAAAAAGATAAAGTTATTGCGTGTGGAGGCGCTGTGATAAAAGAGGATGTTCCGTTTTGTTTTTTCAAGACTCCGATGTATGGCTACATAATTGATGTATATTGTGTCCCGGAAAAGAGGAGAAACGGTTATGCATCAAAGATAATGGATGAACTGATTAAATGGCTGAAAGATAATGGAGTACACAATATTAAACTGAAGCCATCATCGGCAGGACGGCATTTATACGAAAAATTAGGATTTGGTGATTCTGGGGAGATGGAAGTATGGCTGTAATAGAGGGCATACAATGGTGTAAAAATATACAAAATAGTTTAGTATATGAAAATTTTGGATGAAGATTTAAAATCGTGTAAGAGCAGAACGGATGAAGGAGAACATAAGTAATATCATTAGTGAGAGAAAAATAATGCATATTATTGAAGAACGGGATAGGTAGATTTTAAACTGTCGAATATGGAGGTTTTAGAATGATAACGGATACATTTGATAATTTATCGGAAGAAATAATTAAGGTTGGCCGTAGCGAGAATGCGGTTAAGGTAGATGCCTGTATTCTCACTTTTTCTCATGTTATTTTAAAATATGTGCTGGAAAATTTTGAGTGCTATAAAATCGGAGATTTATTTTCTTCTAATGGTGTAAATCATGTTTATGGGTTCGAGTATGAGAACAGGCATTTTGCCGTATATATGTCTTATGTTGGGGCACCTGCGTGTGTGGCAGACATAGAAGATACAATGTCCATTATTGATACAGATAAATATGTTGTTTTTGGTGGGGCGGGATGCTTGAATAAGGAGAGTGCACGTGGAAAGGTTATGGTGCCTACTGAGGCCTATCGTGATGAAGGGACTTCATATCATTATGCACCTGCTTCAGATTATATTAAAATTCAAAATGCAGACGTAGTAGCAAAGTTTATGGAAAAAGTTGGTTTGCCGTATGTGAAGGGGAAAACATGGACAACGGATGCAGTGCATAGAGAAACAAGGGGAAATTTTGAAAAACGCAAAGCGGATGGCTGCATTTCTGTTGAAATGGAGTGTGCTGCTATTCAGGCTATGTGCGATTATAGAGAGCTCAATGCCTACTTCTTTTTTACTTGTGGTGATTTATTAGACGCACCTAAGTGGGATGAAAGGATGAAGAAAAACCAAGTTAAGCATACACAGCATGATTCGGGACATTTTGATATAGCTCTTGAATTGGCTCGTTATATTGTCGAATAGTGACATTGACAGATTCCTGCTTGTCCGTGTAATATCACCCAATCCTGCGCATGGAGTAGAATTTATGAAATTGAAGATAGCATTTTTGCAATTAATTCCCGGTGTAAACATAGAAGATAACATTGAAAAGGGAATAAAAGCGTGCCGCAAAGCCAAGGCGGAGGGCGCGGATATAGCGTTGTTTCCCGAAATGTGGAGCAGCGGGTATGTTTTTCCTCATAACAGAGAGTGGTTGGAGCAAAACTCTGTTTCATTGGAAAGTGAGTATGTTAAGATGTTTTCGGAAATCGCCGTTGAACTTGATATGGCGATAGCGGTAACATTATTAGAAAAACATGAGCCAAAGCCCAGAAACACAGTTTGTCTGTTTGACAGACACGGAAAGCCGGTATATCGTTATTCAAAGGTACATATTATCCGACAGAGAAAGCTTTGCAAAAACATTTTAATGATGACGGAACATGTAGATAACTTTGGATTTGCAGGGATGATTGAAAAACAGAATACATGTTTGACATAGATGCGGTTAAATGCTATTATAATGATAAAGAAGGCGCTACCGATAGACGGTTAGCCTGATATATTGTTAGTTACAAAAATAACCGCCAAAGTTTACCAGACTGATAATATCAAGATATCCACCGGACCAGGAACTTGGAAAAAGGATATCTTTAGGGCGACCACATT
>ULXT01065400.1_pt1 | contig 13271 bp, 7 predicted proteins | sample 1961571 | NCBI WGS metagenome assembly ULXT01 (sample SAMEA4835846, study PRJEB28245) | human gut metagenome | biome: gut microbiome; material: fecal sample | place: Denmark | collected 2008
TATGAACACTAAGTCGCCCGATTGCGCTTAGGTGAGAGTGGATACTCTACTTGTTTCTTAACAACCATTTGACTATACCACCTGATTACGGTATTGTCAACTGTTTTCTGTAAATTTATTCCGCCGGTTCTGCCGGAATAAACAGCCGCTGGTTATTTCCCGGATTCTGATCCGGCACTGCTGCTTTTGCCTCCGCACAAAACTGCTCCTGTGAGTTTATCAGAACCTTGCCCCGCTTGTCAAGTTTTTCATAAGTACCATCCGGCTGCATCACACGCGCTTTCACATTATCTTCCAGTTCCACATGCAGAATATGCAGTGCTTTTTCTTTGAGTTCCTCCTCAATCACCGGGAAAACAATCTCTACACGCCGGTCAAGATTTCGCGGCATCCAGTCCGCACTTCCCATAAATACTTCCGGATTGCCGTCATTATAAAAATAGAAAATACGGCTGTGCTCCAGGAAATTTCCCACAATAGAACGCACGGAGATATTCTCACTCACTCCCGGAATTCCGACGCGCAGACAGCAGATTCCGCGCACGATCAGATCAATCTTTACACCGCTTGCAGATGCCTCATACAGCGCCGCAATAATGCCCGGATCACAGAGAGAATTCATCTTTGCCACGATACGGGCTTCTCTTCCCTGCCGCGCGTTTTTCGCTTCCCTGCCGATCAGGCGCAAAAATTTATCCCGCAGCCAGTATGGTGCCAGCACCAGTTCATTCCATGCCAGCGGTTCGGAATATCCGGATAACATATTAAATACCGCTGTGGCATCCTCCCCGATCGACTCTTTGCAGGTAAAGATTCCACAGTCCGTATATAATTTTGCCGTCGAATCGTTATAGTTTCCGGTTCCCAGATGAACATAGCGGCGGATTCCGTCCTCTTCCCGGCGGACCACCAGTGCGATCTTGCTGTGTGTTTTAAGGCCAACGAGACCATAGATCACATGACAGCCTGCCTGTTCCAGTTTTTTCGCCCAGACAATGTTGTGCTCCTCATCAAAACGGGCTTTCAGCTCAACCAGAACCGACACCTGCTTGCCGTTTTCCGCTGCCTGTGCCAGACTGCTGATAATCGGGGAATTTCCGCTGACACGATACAGTGTCTGTTTAATCGCCAGGACATCCGGATCTTTGGATGCCTGCCGGATGAAATCCACAACCGGATCAAAGGTTTCGTATGGATGATGCAGAAAAATATCCCCTTTGCGGATTGCGGCAAAAATGTCACTTCCCGGTGTAATTTCCGGCACCTGCTGCGGCGTATACGGTTTATAGCGGAGATGGTCATATCCGTCAATCCCATACATTTTCATTAAAAAAGTCAGATCAATCGGACCTGCAATCTGAAAAATATCCTCATCCGACACTTTCAGCTCCGTCTTTAAAAATTTCAGAAGCTTTTTATCTACCTTCTCTTCAATTTCCAGACGGATAACTTCTCCCCACTGACGCATCTTTAATTTGTTCTCAATCTCTTTCAGCAAATCCGATGCCTCATCCTCATCAATCGTCAGATCTGCGTTTCGCATGATCCGGTACGGATACGCACACAATACCTTGTAATTGGAAAACAGTATGCCTATGTTGCGTTCTATAATCTGCTCAAGCAGAATGAAAGACTTCGTTTCCCCTTCGCTTGGAATCTGTACCAGACGCGGCAGAACACTTGGCACCTGCACGGTCGCAAACACAGTCTCATCCTCCGTTTTCTTTCCGGTCAGAAGTGCTGCAATATTCAGTGTCTTATTGCGGATCAGCGGAAACGGACGCGACGCATCCACTGCCATCGGGGTGAGTACCGGATATACATTTTCCATAAAATAGCGATCCACAAAACGCGCCTGTTCCTCGTTCAGATCCTCATGTGCATCCAGAAGATAAATTCCTTCTTTGCGCAGAAGCGGCATCAGGGAACGGCTGAAAGTACTGTACTGGATATTGACCAGTTCCCGCGCCTGTTTATTGATGGCGGAAAGCTGCTCCGTGGCGGTCATTCCGGCGATATCACGCTTTTTATATTTTGCGTGTACCATATCCTTTAAGGATGCCACCCTTACCATAAAAAATTCATCCAGATTGGAAGAAGTAATACTGACAAATTTCAACCGCTCCAAAAGCGGAATGGATTTATCTCTTGCTTCACTTAATACACGCTGGTCAAACTTAATCCAGCTGAGCTCACGGTTTTCATAATATGCCGGATCTTTAAAATCTATTTTTGTGTCCATAAAAGCCCTCCGATCTAATAGTTATAAATACGCTTCTCTTTTAAAACAGGTTTCATGCTGTATACATTTTCAAAATAAGAGGTCTTTGCGTCAAACAATGCCTGTTCCAGTGCAATATCCTCAAATGCCTCGACCGTAATCACGAGTTTTCTCTCCCTTACCGCGATCCGGATATTTTTAAACTTCTGTTTATGACTCTGATCCAGCGCATTTGCCACACGAAGAATTGCCGAAAGTTTTGCCACGCAAAGATACTCTTCCTGACTCAGCACATCGGCGACTTCCTCATACGGGTCCAGAGGAAGGGTATTGTAACGCACGATCTGTGCAACAATCTCCCGCTCCTGATGGGTCAGACCGATAATCTCTGAGGACATGATAATATGATACGTACTCTCCGACGCTTCCGCAAAGCTGACATACTTTCCACAGTCATGCAGGATTGTAGCCACCTGAAGCAGCAGACGCGCTCGCTTTCCAAGTCCGTGTTCCTGTTTCATCGCATCAAAAATCTTAATGGATAGCTTGGAAAGTGTCTGAATGTGTGGAGAAAAACTGTGGTAATGCTCCGATAAAAATGTGGCCGCCGAAATGACATCCGCATCAAAATCATGTGTCGATGCCAGCAGTTTATTGTGCTGTGCATAATCAAATGCCATACCATCCTGAATATTTGCGCCCGGAACCCATACCTCTTTCGGATTCACATTCTGTGCCATCATTTTATACAGCACAAGTGCCGGAATAATTAACGGTTCCCTCTCATCCGAAAGATTCAGTTCCGCTGTAATTTCCTCCAGTGTTTTTTTGAGCAGTTTATCGATAAATTTAGAGAATTTATCCAGCTTTACCTGCCGGCTTTTTCCGCCTTTTTCCTCAATCTTTTTGACCAGGCCGTCGGCATAGTCACTGATCAGGATCAGATAATCCACCGGCGTATTCATATACATGGCACGGAATCCCTCGAGTTTTTTATTGACATATTCCTCAATCTGGTTTTCATACATTTTCAGGGAATATCCGCGGTCTCCAAGCAGATTCCGCAAGCGCATGATGCCCGCTTCCATGTGCTGTGTCGTGATCATCTTTCCGTTGCGGAATAACGTAATCTGTACGCTCGCTCCGCCGACATCCACGACTGCTGCACTCGTCTTTATCATCTCCTCAAACACCGGACTGCCAGCCACCGCTTTATAACTGATAAAACGGTGTTCCGAATTGCTGAGCACCTTTACCCGGAATCCGGTTCTAAGATAAATCTGGTCAAGGACAAATATCTCATTTGTGGTATCCCGGAGTGCGGCTGCGGCACAGACTTCATAACTGTCTACCTTGTAGCTTTCCATGATCTCTTTAAACTGCGCCAGTGTTTCACAGAGTTCTTCCACCTGCTCATATCCGATTGTCCCGGTGCCGTAAGCACCTTTCCCCAGTTCCTGCCGGGACCGGATGTGATCCACCTCATGAAACTTTTTTCTGTTTGTAAACTCAAATACCTTCAGGCTCACATCGTATGTGCCAATATAAATTGCTGCAAATGTGTGAATTGCCATTCGCCCACCTTCTTTCACCAATTCTGACTAATACGTACCAAGAATCCGGAATGCAATTGTTTCCTCCCGAAGTCCGCGCAGCGCATTCTGCACTGCATGATCCTCAAATCTTCCCTCAAAATCAACAAAGAAACGATATTCCCAGTTTTTATTCTGTAACGGACGTGACTGGATATTTGTCATATTCAGTCCATTATAAATAAAATGCGACAGTGCATGATATAAAGCACCGCTTTCGTGATTGATCTCAAAACAGATGCTGATCCGGTCTGCCTGATCGGTATATACTTTTTTCCCTGTCACAACAATAAACCGGGTCGAATTATTTTTATTATTCTGAATGGAATTGCGTAATACTTTCAACCCATAAATCTGGGCATTTTTTGCACTGGCAATCGCCGCCTGGGAAATCTCCCCATCCTCTTTGACCTTCTTGGCTGCAACGGCATTATTGCTGACACTGAATTTTTCCCAGTCCGCATGACTGTCCAGAAATTCACTGCACTGCATCAGTGACTGTTTGTGCGAATACACGGTACGGATATCTCTCTCATCCGCATCTTCCAGTCCTAAAAGTGCATGATCAATACGGATGATCTGCTCCCCGACAATATAATTATCATATTCCACCAGAAGATCATAATTTTCCGAGACAATTCCTGCCGAAGAATTCTCGATCGGGAGTACCGCATAATCCGCTTCCCCGTTCTTAATGGCCTCCATGGCATCTTTCCAGCTCTCCACATGGAAATTATTGCAGTTTTCTCCAAAAAACTGTTCCATGGCAAGCTGGCTGTAGGCACCTTCGAGTCCCTGAAAAACAATCCTTGCATTGGAATAATCCAGCGTGTGAATCGGCTCAAACTCCTGCGGAGGCATAATTCCATGCTCCGTCAGCAGTTTATACTGTTTCTTACGGCTCATCGCCATGATCTGCTCAAAAAGTTCACGGATTCCGTGTCTGGTAAAATCACTTTCCGCTTTTTTCTGCAGCGTTGCCAGCTTGGATTCCTCTCTCTCCTTGTCAAAAACCTGCTTGCCGGTGTTTATTTTGTATTCAGCCACATCCGAGGTCAGTTTCATCCGTTCCTCATAGAGTTTTACGATCTGTTCGTCAATTTTATCAATATCTTTTCGGATATCTAGTAAATCTTTCATATAGCGCTCCTTCATGATTTATGATAAAATTTTATAACACAAAGGTATAAAAGGCAAGATACAACTTACCAAGGAGGACTCGATATTATGAAAAAACGTTTGCCCATAATTATAATTGCTGTTCTGGTCGTAGTATTTGCAGGACTGGGCTTTTACAGCCATCAGAAAAGTAAGATCAAATACAACACAAGCTATGTCAACGGAAATACTGCCGGAAACCTTTACAATGCCGGCTTGTTTTGTGAGAAAAACGGAACCGTTTATTTTGCCAATCCGGATGACGATTACCGGCTGTATTCCATGGATACAAACGGCAATCATCTGAAAAAACTCAGTTATGACCGTGTCATGTATATCAACGCCGATGACCATTATGTATACTATGTACGCAATAATGAAAATAATGGAACCGGATTTGATTTCTTCTCCTACGCAAGAAACAGTCTGTGCAGAATTGACCAGAATGGAGAAAACACTAAAATTTTAGACAAAGATCCCTGCCTGTATGCCTCGCTTGTCGGAAACTACATTTATTATCTGCACTATGATGACAAGGATGCTACAACGCTTTACAAGATCGGAATCGATGGCGAAGGACGCAAAAAAGTATATTCGCCTTACATTTTTACATGCAGCACGCTGGGTCAGTATATTTATACCAGCGGAACCGAAAGTGACGGTGCCATCTATCAGCTGGATACCGCCAGTGACAGTTTAAGCAAAGTCTATGAATGTAATTCTTTCAAGCCGATCGTAACCAGTGACGACAATGTCTATTATATGGATGTGGATCAGAACAACGCCCTGGTACATACCAATATGAAATCCGGTCATCCGGTTACACTTACCAAGGACAGTCTGGATCTCTACAATGTATACGGAAGCAGTATTTTTTATCAGCGCTATTCCGAAGACAATCCGGCCCTTTGTATGATCAAAAATGACGGCAGTGGATATCAGGAACTGGCACAGGGCAATTACTCCAATATCAACGTCACTTCCAGTTACATCTATTTTACCGATTTTAAGACAAAAGAAATGTTCTGTACACCGACCGATCATCCGGGAACACTCACCGCTTTCCATCCCGGCGTTATCAAAAAATAAATGTATAAGACTGTAAAAGAGGAGGAACCCAAACATGCGATTCCTCCTCTTTTGTTTTTCAAAACTTCCATAACATTACGCGCCAAAATCAAACAGGGAAAGCTGATTGGATTCCGGCATATCGCCAAACAATCCCAGATCACTCATCAGTTCTATTGTTGTCTTTGATACTTTTGTCCGTTCCCTAAAATCATCCTTGGAAAGAAAAATTCCGTCTTTTGCCGCTTCTGCAATCGCAACTGCCGCATTATCGCCAAGTCCGTCAATCGTATTGAGCGCCGGCAGCAGTTTTCCATCCACAATCTGAAAATGATGCGGTTCTGACTTATAGATATCCAGCGGAAGAAATTCAAATCCTCTGGCATACATTTCCTGTACCAGACGCATATCTTTGTAGGTATCCTGCTCTTTTTTGGAGAGCTCGTCCTTGCGCTTTTCGTACTCATGCATATATCCTTCCAGTTTTTCTTTTCCCTGACACATCAGCTCATAACTGAAAGCGGTCGCACGGATAGAAAAATATGCTGCATAGTAAGCCAGCGGATAAAACACTTTACAGTAGGCAATGCGCCATGCCATCATAACATACGCGGCTGCATGGGCTTTCGGGAACATGTACTTAATCTTCTCACAGGACCAGATATACCAGTCCGGTACATTGTGATCGATCATATCCTGCTTCCATTCCGGCCATTTGTCACATTTTCCTTTTGCCACAATTCCCTTCCGGACATTCTCCATAATCTTAAACGATTCCTCGGAATCCAGTCCCATGCCAATCAGATAGATCATGATATCATCCCTTGTACAGATGGCGGTAGAAATCGTTGCCTTCTTTTCCTGAATCAGTGTCTGTGCATTGCCAAGCCATACGTCCGTACCATGGGACAGCCCTGCAATACGCACCAGATCCGAAAATTCTTTTGGCTGTGTATCAATTAACATGCCCATGGCAAAGTCTGTACCAAACTCCGGGATACCCAATGCCCCCAGCTGGCAGTTCACCAGATCGTCCGGCGTGATGCCAAGTGCGGAAGTATCCTGAAACAGCGACATGACAGCCTTATCATCCAGCGGGATCTGCGTCGGATCTACGCCCGTCAGATCCTGCAGCATACGGATCATGGTAGGATCATCGTGCCCGAGAATGTCAAGTTTTAAAAGATTATGGTCAATCGAGTGATAATCAAAATGTGTGGTCGTAATATCGACCGTCATATCATTTGCCGGGTGCTGAACCGGGGTAAATGTATAAATCTGTTCCCCCATCGGAAGAACAACGATACCACCCGGATGCTGTCCCGTAGTACGACGCACCCCGACACATCCAAGTACGATCCGGTCAATTTCACAGTTTCTCTTATGTACGCCGCGCTCTTCATAATAATTTTTGACATAACCGAATGCCGTCTTATCCGCCAGCGTACCGATCGTTCCTGCCTTAAAGGTCTGTCCCTCCCCGAAGATAACTTCGGTGTATTTATGTGCCTTACTCTGGTACTCTCCGGAAAAGTTCAGGTCGATATCCGGCTCTTTATTTCCCTTAAATCCCAGGAACGTCTCAAACGGAATATCAAACCCTTCTTTGGAAAGCGGTTTTCCGCAGCGCGGACAGAGCTTATCCGGCATATCACATCCGCTTCGGCCGGAAAAAGATTTTACCAGATCCGAATCAAAATCGCTGTACTGGCAATGTTTGCACAGATAATGCGCATGTAGCGGGTTCACCTCCGTAATACCGGACATTGTCGCAACGAAAGAACTTCCGACCGATCCACGCGATCCGACCAGGTAGCCGTCTTCGTTGGATTTCCAAACCAGCTTCTGCGCAATGATATACATCACAGCATACCCATTGCTGATAATGGAATTTAATTCCCGGTCTAAACGTTCCTGCACAATTTCCGGCAGTGGATCTCCATACATTTTATGTGCTTTGTTGTAACAGATGTCACGCAGCATCTGGTCCGAATTTTCAATGACCGGCGGACACTTATCCGGACGAACGGGAGAAATTTTTTCGCACATATCCGCAATCCGGTTTGTGTTTGTAATAACAACCTCTTCTGCTTTTTCACTTCCAAGATAGGCAAATTCTTTCAGCATCTCTTCCGTCGTCCGCAGAAAAAGGGGAGCCTGCTCATCCGCATCTTTAAATCCCTGCCCTGCCATGATAATTCTCCGGTAAATTTCATCCTCCGGATCTAAAAAATGCACATCACAGGTTGCCACCACCGGCTTATGGAACTGTTCTCCGAGCCGGACAATCTTTTTATTGATCTCAATCAGATCGTCATTGGACGCAACCGGAGAATCTTCATCTCTTACAAGAAATGCATTGTTTCCGAGCGGCTGGATTTCCAGATAATCATAAAAGTTTACCAGTCTAGAAATTTCTTCCTCCGGACGGCCATTTAAAATTGCCCGGTACAACTCTCCCGCTTCGCAGGCAGACCCGATCAGAAGTCCATCCCGGTACCTGATAAATTCACTCTTCGGAATTCTCGGACGCCGGTGATAATATTTGATATGCGCCAGCGAAATCAGCTTATACAGGTTTGTCCGCCCCTGATCGCAGGTGGCAAGAATGATCGCATGATAAGTCGGCATCTTTTGTACATTCTGCACCGATGAGGTTCCCATTGCATTCACTTCGTCCAGGGTAGACATACCGCGATCCCGGAGCATCTCAATAAACTTCACAAAAATCTCTGCCGTACATCCGGCATCATCCACTGCACGATGGTGATTTTCCAGGGATACGCCCAGCGCTTTTGCAACCGTATCCAGCTTAAAACGGTTCAGATTCGGAAGCAGGACACGCGCCAGGGCAACCGTATCCACAATCGTCGGCTTGCATGGAATATCCAGCCTCTGGCAGTTTTTCTTGATAAAACTCATATCGAAATCGGCATTATGGGCAACCATAACACATCCCTCGCAGAATTTCATAAATTCCGGAAGAATGTCTGCAATGACAGGTGCATCAATCACCATGGAATCATTGATCGACGTCAGCTGCTCAATCCGAAACGGAATCGGCACTTGTGGATTGACAAACGTTGAGAATTTGTCCACGATCTTTCCGTTCTGCACCTTCACCGCCCCGATCTCTATAATGCGGTTGGTCTCCGGACTAAATCCGGTTGTCTCCAAATCAAATACCACATAATCTGCATCCAGATCCTGGTTCTGGCTGTCCGTCACCATCCCCTTTAAATCATCGACCAGATATGCCTCCACGCCGTAAATGACTTTAAAATCCGAATCGGACGGTACGGTATGATTGGCATCCGGGAACGCCTGCACATCCCCGTGATCGGTAATGGCAATCGCCTTATGCCCCCATTTCATGGCACGCTTGACAATATCCTTGACATCTGAAACGCCATCCATATCACTCATTTTGGTATGGCAGTGTAGCTCTATGCGTTTTTCTACGCTGGTATCCATACGGACCGTTGTAAAATCGGCGCATTTCTTGATTCCGACGATAGAACCGATGGTAAGTTCACTGTCGAACTTATCAATGGTTGCAACACCTTTGACACGCACAAACTTTCCCCCGCTGATTTCTTTTAACAGCTCCGGTACATCATCATTTCTCGCAAAAATTTTAAGAACAATCGTATCGGTAAAATCCGTCACGGAAAAAATAATGATGGTCTTTTCATTGCGGATCTCACGGGTATCTACCGACAGAATCTTTCCGCGGATCACAACCTCTCCGATCGGTCCGTCAATCTTCTCAATCTCCATGCTCTCTTCTTCGAAGTCTCTTCCGTATATTACATCCGGATTCATGGATTTTTTGCCGTTATCCGACTCGAATTTCCGGCGGAACTCTCCCCGCTTTTCAAACTTCTGCTTTGGTTTTGCATAATTTGTACCATTTTTTGAAGTGTCTGCACGATTTCCTGCCGTTTTTGCAATTGTCTTTGTTTTTTCTTCTGTTTCGACAGTTTTCTCTTTTTCTTCCGTTTCCTGGGATTTTCCTTCCATAACCAGCTTCGTCCGCGCAACAATTCCTGCCACTTCCTGCCGGATCTGTTCTTCGGAATTTTTCCGGTATTTGCTCTCCTGCGGTTTCCGGTATTGTGGAAATATTTTCAGATTCATTCCACAGCGCTCACAGATCACTTTCTCTAAAAATTCGATAATCTCATCCGTACGGGTTTTGGCAATAATAGTCTCATCCATCGTCAGAATCAGACGGTCCTCTTCCGGAAATTCCATGTCCGCCGTCCGCAACAGATTGTATTCGAGCACACTGTAGGCATTCAGTTCATCTAAAATACTGTCCTTATACACCTCTATCAGAGACTTCGGGGTATACTGTTCGGAAAGCTCATAAGACTCTATGATCTTTACCTGTATGACCCGGTTCTGAAAAATCTGTTCGGTAATCGCTTTTTCAAGTTTCCATATGTTTTTTTTGAAAATAAGTCTTTTTGCACGCAAATAAATGCGAATATGAGTATGTTCATGATTCGCACTTATTTTTGTCACTTCAGTTGTATCTAACAGCCCTTCGAGTTCTTCCTCCAGTTTCAGTGTCGGAAAGGCTTCACGAAATGCTTTTGACATCAGTCTTCACTCCAATGTTCCAATTCATAACGCAGTGCCGGCAGAAGTTCTGCTTCCGGTACTTTTTTGTAAATTTCTCCATGTTTGATAATCAGACCCTCGCCGACACCTCCGGCAATCCCGATATCGGCTTCCTTTGCCTCTCCCGGTCCGTTTACCACACATCCCATTACCGCCACTTTGATATCAAGCGGAAATTCCGAAACCATCGTTTCTACCTGATTGGCAAGCCCGATCAGATCAATGCGGGTTCTTCCGCAGGTCGGACAGGAAACCACTTCCACGCCCCCTTTGCGAAGTCCGAGGGTACGAAGAATCAGTTTTGCAGATTTAATCTCTTCCAACGGGTCCCCGGTCAGAGAAACACGGATGGTATCCCCGATTCCCTGGTTTAAAATCAGTCCCAGACCGATTGCGGATTTGATATTCCCGCTGATCAGTGTTCCCGCCTCTGTGATTCCCACATGCAGCGGATGATCCGTCTGTTTTGCGATCAGCTCATGTGCTTTGACACACATCATGACATCCGAGGATTTGATACTGATCACAAGATTATCATAGCCCATATCTTCGATCAGTTTCACTTTATCCATTGCGCTCTCCACAATTCCCTCTGCGGTCACACCATGGTATTTTTCCACGAGACCCTTCTCTAAAGATCCGCTGTTGACGCCCACACGAATAGGAATCCGGCGCTCTTTTGCCACATCCACAACCGCTTTTACACGCTCACGACTTCCAATGTTTCCGGGATTGATACGAATTTTATCCGCACCGTGCTCCATGGCTGCAATCGCAAGCCGGTAATCAAAATGGATATCCGCAACCAGCGGGATGGTAATCTGTTTTTTGATTTCCGTCAGCGCCGCAGCTGCCTCCTGGGTGGGAACCGCGCAGCGGATAATTTCACAACCGACTTTTGTCAGCTGCTTAATCTGTGCCACCGTTGCCGCAACATCCTCTGTCTTTGTATTTGTCATAGACTGAATCGCAATCGGATGATTTCCTCCAATCCATCTGTTTCCAATCTGTACTTCCTTTGTGATATGTCTCTCCATCATAACGCCTCTAGCCTCTTAGATAAATAGTTTTCGAATGTCATTGAACATAACAATAAACATCAGTCCAAACAACAATACAATACCAACCAGATTTACCATGCCTTCTTTGTCTGGATCAATCCGCTTTCTGCGGATCGCCTCAATAATCAGAAATAACAGCCGGCCTCCGTCCAGTGCCGGAAGCGGCAGCAGATTCATAACGCCCAGATTCGCAGATAAAAGAATCGTCCAGTTGAGCATATTCAAAAGTGCATAGTAATACCCGTCATTTTTTACAGACTGCTGATAGGTGTCTCCGATTGATTTTACGATACCGACCGGTCCGCTCAGTTCGTTTGGAGATACCTGACGTGTCACAAGCATTTTCAGACTCTGGATAGTGGTATAAATCCAGTATCGCACCTCATAAAAACTGTTTTTTAAGTTTGTGAGCACGTTTCCCTTTACCCGGACATTTCCCATGGTCTGAAATCCGTACAGATATCTTCCGGTCTCTTTATCCAGTTTCGGAACCAGTGTTGTCGTATGTTTCTGCCCATCCCTTGCATAAGTGACTTTAATGGTTTCCCCGGAATGAAATGTTCCGTATGCAGTGATTTCTCTGCTGAAATGAACCGAAAAATGATTCATCCGGATAATCTCATCCCCTTCCTGAAGACCTGCCTTTTCTGCGGCATATCCTTCCATTACCCCGGAAAGAACCGGCTTATCATATCCCACACAGCTCATCAGGATAAACGCGAAAATAAATGCAAGAATAAAGTTAAAAAAAGGTCCTGCAAATACGACGCTCATACGTCCCCATACCGGCTTTTTACCAAATGCACGATTATCCGTCGAATCTTCGTCTTCCCCTTCCATCATGCAGGCTCCTCCAAACGGAAATGCCTTAATGCAGTATTTGGTTTCGCCTTTTTGTATCCCACAGATAGTCGGTCCAAGGCCGAAACAAAATTCATTTACCCGGATTCCGTTTGCCTTTGCAAGCAAAAAATGCCCCAGTTCATGAAATAAAATTACAATACTAAATATTACAAATGCGATAAGAAATGATACAATTTTCATTTTTTTTACCACCTGCCCCCTATATATTCATATGTTGCCTGCTCTGTCTCTAAGATCTGCTCTAAATCCGGATGTGCGATATAGCTGACTTCTTCCATTGCAGCTTCAATCATTTCCGTAATTTCCGGATAAGCGATTTTTCTGTCCAGAAACATTGCCACTGCCTTTTCATTTGCGGCATTAAAAACCGTTGGGATATTTCCTCCCCGTCTGGCAGCATCATATGCCAGGGAAAGCCCACGGAAGGTATCCGTATCCGGGCGCTCAAACGTAAGGTCACGAAGAGCAAAAAGATCCAGACGCTTCCCGGATAAATGTTTCCGCTTTGGGTAATACAGTGCATACTGAATCGGCAGACGCATATCCGGCGTTCCAAGCTGCGCAATCACTGCACCATCCTCATATTCCACAGCAGAATGAATGACACTCTGCGGATGCACGACAACTTCAATCTGTTCGAGTTGTACGCCAAACAGCCATTTTGCTTCCATAACCTCA
>ULXT01012511.1_pt1 | contig 13258 bp, 8 predicted proteins | sample 1961571 | NCBI WGS metagenome assembly ULXT01 (sample SAMEA4835846, study PRJEB28245) | human gut metagenome | biome: gut microbiome; material: fecal sample | place: Denmark | collected 2008
AAAGGTGAATACAATTATTCCGTCCAATGAAGTCATCAACTGGCAGGCAGGCGGTGTGCTGACCATTTCGATGGATTATGCCCGCCAGTTGAGTTCGGTGCTTATTGATTTGGGAGATGCGGAGGTGGCTAATTCTAAGTTTAAACTGGAAGTAACTTCGGATGGTACAAACTGGCAGGCGGTGGATTTGAAACCGGGATACAGAACGCAGGTGAAGGCATCTCTCAAGGATTTGAGCGTTGCGAAGATGAGGCTGGTGAATGTATCCGACACAGAGCAGAAGGTGTATTTCAAAATGTTCCGTTTTACGGAGAATTGATATGGTTCTTGATTCTTAAAATAGAGTTACGCGTCTGGGACGATGCTCCCCGTTGTTCTTAAGATCGGAATGACGGGGAGCACTTTTTTAGGAAGTTATTCAAGGCATTTGTCCAAGTCGCGGATGATTTGCTCTTTATCCATATTTTGTCCGATGAATACTATCTTCAGCATGCGGTCGCCGTATTGTTCGTCCCAGTCTCTTAGCAATCCCGGTTCTTGGCGCATCAGTTCTATCATGTCTTCTTCGGGAGCGGTGGCATACCATTGTCCGGCTTCAGTTATTTTCTTCTGTATACCTGCTTGTTCAAAGAGGAAGGACATGTCGCGGTTGTGGCTGAAGTAGCAGACACCCTTGGCGCGGATAACGCTGCGGGGCCATTTGGTAGCGACATAGTGGTCGAACTTATGAATGTCGAATGCAGGACGGCGGTAGTAGACAAATGTGCCAATACCGTATTCTTCTACTTCACCTCCTTCGTGATGGTGGTGATGACATTTCTCGTGATGATGTTCGCTTTCATGATGATGTTCATCTTCGTGATGGTAATGCGCCTCTTTTTCCTCCTCTTCGCTTACTTGTTGCTCTATGCCACGAATCCATCCGGCGGAAGTTGCGGCACGTTCAAAGTTAAAGAGGTGGGTATGGATAATCTTATCCAGGTCTACATCTGCATAGTTGCACTCTATAATTTGGGCACCGGGTTGCAAGGTGTGGATAATCTGCCTGATACGTTTTAATTCCTCGGGCTGTACTTCTGCTGCTTTGTTCAGCAGGATAATATTGCAGAACTCAATCTGCTGAATGATGAGGTTTTCTATATCTTCCTCATCAATGCCTTTGCGTGTCAAATCATCTCCGCAAGAAAATTCACTTTGCAGACGTAAGGCGTCCACCACGGTGGTAATGCAGTCTAAGCGGCAAATACCGTATTTAGTATACGCTCCTCCCATATGAGGAATGGAGCAGAGTGTTTGGGCAATAGGCTCCGGTTCACAGATGCCACTCGCTTCAATCACGATGTAGTCGAAGCGTTGCATCTTCATGATTTCGAACATCTGCTCTATCAAGTCTGTCTTCAGCGTACAGCAGATACAGCCATTCTGCAGAGCTACCAGGCTGTCGTCTTTCTTTCCCACCACGCCACCTTTCTGTATAAGGTCTGCATCAATGTTCACTTTGCCTATGTCATTGACGATAACGGCAAACTTAATGCCACGTTTATTAGAAAGAATGTGATTTACCAACGTCGTTTTGCCACTGCCTAGATAACCGGTCAACAGCAGTACGGGGATTTCTATTGTATTCATAATCGTTTGGTTTGCTTCAATGATAATGGTCTTCTCTTATTAACTTCCGCAAAGTTATCTGATTTATGTGATAATGGATTGAAAAAAACAAAATTTTGTTTCTTCTATATTATTAAACAGAAAAAAGGTGAAAAGCTTTGAGCCCCTCACCTTTCTTCTGTTGTAGTTGTACTATGGCTTTAGTTCTTACAGAATCCCTTGCGCCATCATCGCCTTTGCCACCTTCATAAATCCGGCCACATTGGCACCCTTCACGTAATTTACATAACCGTCGGCTTCCGTACCATATTGCACGCAAGCTTCGTGAATGTTCTTCATGATGCTCTTCAATTTCTCGTCCACTTCCTCTGCACTCCAGCTCAACTTGATGGAGTTCTGAGTCATTTCGAGACCGGATACTGATACACCGCCGGCATTGGCTGCCTTACCCGGAGCATACAGAATCTTTGCATCTTGGAATACGCGGATTGCTTCAGGGGTAGAAGGCATGTTTGCACCTTCGGACACAGCCATGACACCATTAGCAATTAGTTTTTTGGCATCATCTCCATTTATTTCATTCTGAGTTGCAGAAGGCAGGGCGATGTCTGCCTTTTCACCCCAAGGACGTGCACCTTCTACGTACTTGACACCCGGATATTGTTCAGCATATTCGCGGATACGTCCACGATAGAGGTTTTTCAGCTCCATGATGTAATCCAACTTTTCGCGGTCAATGCCGTCCGGATCGTATACATAACCGTCAGAATCAGACATGGTCAATACCTTACCACCCAATTCCAATACTTTCTCGGCCGTATATTGAGCTACGTTACCGGAACCGGAAATCAGACAAGTTTTGCCTTTCAAGTCAGTACCCTTAGTCTTTAACATTTCCATCAGGAAGTAGATGTTACCGTAGCCGGTAGCTTCCGGACGAATCAGCGAACCGCCGAACTCACGGCCCTTACCGGTGAAAGTACCCGTAAATTCATGAGCCAGCTTCTTATACATACCGAACATGAAACCTACTTCGCGACCACCTACACCGATATCACCAGCAGGTACGTCTGTTTCAGGGCCGATATGACGCCATAACTCCAGCATGAAAGCCTGAACAAAACGCATGACCTCAGCATTTGACTTGCCGCGCGGAGAGAAGTCCGAACCGCCTTTACCGCCACCCATAGGCAGAGTTGTCAATGAGTTTTTAAATGTCTGCTCGAAAGCAAGGAATTTCAGGATGCTCAGGTTTACAGAAGCGTGGAAACGAACACCGCCTTTATAAGGGCCGATAGCGTTGTTGTGCTGCACACGATAGCCCATGTTGGTTTGTACGTTACCTTTATCGTCTACCCAAGTAACACGGAATTGGTAAACGCGATCGGGGATGCAAAGACGTTCAATCAGATTGGCTTTGTCAAACTCCGGATGCTTGTTATACTCTTCTTCAATCGTAGAAAGAACTTCTTCTACTGCTTGATGATACTCCGGTTCGTTGGGGAACCGTCTTTTCAGGTCTTCTAATACCTTAGCTGCATTCATAATCTATTTCTTTTATTGGTTGCTACTATATATTACCTAAAACAATTCGATTTTCGGTTTGTTTCCTTTTCCTCTCATTGCGGTTGCAAAAGTACACATAAAAATGAAACGAGCAAACATTTTATAAAGAAAATGCGGTATAAAACAACAATTTTATTGTTTTATACCGCAAAATGGAATAAAAAGATATTATTTATCCTCTTTTTAGAGACTTTATGACGGGAATAAACACTAAAGCCGCCGAAATGGCAAGCGTTAGGATAATTGGACCGTCAATTCGTTCGACAGATATCAAAACAATGTAGCAAAGTGCTGCCCAAAGCAGCACAATGCAAACTATTTGGAATTTTGATAACGGTCGTCTCATTTGGCAGCCTTCTTTTTGTCTACGATAGCATCGATAACTGCTACTGCAGTGATGTTAACGATATCGCGCACGGAGCTCTCAAAATCGGTAAAGTGGATAGGCTTGTTCAATCCCATTTGGATAGGACCAATCAGTTCGGAGTCCGTATCCATCGCCTGCAACAGCTTGTAAGCAGAGTTTGCAGAACTCAAGTTCGGGAAAATCAGTGTGTTTACGTCTTTTCCTTTCAGGCGTGTAAACGGGTACTTGGCATCACGCATTTCGCGGTTCATGGCGAAATTCACCTGCATTTCTCCGTCAATGGCAAGGTCAGGATAGTTTTGTTGCATATAATCCACTGCTTCGTGTACACTTACCGGGCTACCTTCCTTATCCGCACCGAAGTTGGAGTAACTCAACATGGCCATTACCGGTGTATGATTAAAGAAGCGGACGGTATATTCCGACAGCTTGGCAATATCGATTAGCGTTTCGGCATTGGGATGACGGTTAATCAGCGTATCGGCCAGGAAGTATGTACCTTTTTTGGAGTTCAGGATATGCATGGTGCCGAAATGCTTGTATTCCGGACGGATGCCGATGACTTCCTTGGCAACCTTGATGGTATTGCTGTATTTGGTGTAAAGACCTGTGATGAAAGCGTCTGCTTCACCCGTCTCCACCATCATCATACCGAAGTAGTTACGTTCGAACATTTTGTCGTTGGCTTCTTCGTAAGTGGCTCCTTCGCGGGCACGTTTTTCAGATAGAATGCGGGCATAGCGTTCACGGCGCGGCGCTTCATCCGGATGACGCAGATTTACTATCTCGATACCTTCAAGGCTAAGGTCTAGTTCTTTTGCCAGCTTCTCGATGGCTTCGTCGTTGCCCAATATAATAGGATGGCAGATACCTTCAGCCTTGGCTTCCACAGCAGCTTTCAGCATATTGGGGTGGATGCCTTCGGCAAATACCACACGTTGTGGGTTGCGGCGGGCGGTGTCGTAGAGTTGGCGGGTCAGTTTGCTTTCGTAACCCATCAGCTCGCGCAGTTGCAGGCGGTAGGCATCCCAGTCTTCGATGTCTTTGCGAGCTACACCGCTTTCCATGGCAGCTTTGGCCACAGCGCAGGACACTTCGGTGATGAGGCGCGGGTCAACCGGTTTCGGGATGAAGTATTCGGGACCGAAGGTGAAGTTGTTTACATGGTATGCTTCATTCACAACATCGGGCACGGGCTGCTTGGCAAGGTTGGCAATGGCGTGCACGGCAGCAATTTTCATGGCTTCGTTGATGGCTTTTGCCTGCGTGTCGAGGGCGCCGCGGAAGATGTAGGGGAAACCGATTACATTATTAATCTGGTTAGGATAGTCGGAACGACCGGTGGACATCAGTACGTCCGGACGTGCTGCCATGGCGTCTTCGTAAGAGATTTCCGGAGTAGGGTTGGCAAGGGCAAACACGATGGGATGGTCTGCCATGCTGCGAACCATGTCCTGGGTCAACACATTACCTTTTGACAGTCCAAGGAATACATCGGCACCTTTGATGGCTTCTGCCAGTGTATGTACGTCGCGACGGTCGGTGGCAAAGTAACGTTTCTGCTCGGTCAGATTCTCGCGGTCGCTGGTAATGACTCCCTTACTGTCCAGCATCAGGATATTCTCACGGCGTGCACCGAGCGCTTCATACAGTTTGGTACATGAGGTGGCGGAAGCCCCGGCACCGTTTACGACGATTTTCACTTCCTCTATCTTCTTGCCTGCCACTTCCAGGGCGTTCAGCAATCCTGCGCTGGAGATGATGGCGGTGCCGTGCTGGTCGTCGTGCATCACGGGGATGTCCAATTCCTCTTTCAGGCGGCGTTCTATTTCGAAACATTCGGGTGCTTTGATGTCTTCCAAGTTGATACCTCCGAATGTTGGGGCAATAGCCTTGACAGCTTCGATGAACTTGTCGGGGTCTTTTTCATTTACTTCGATGTCGAATACGTCGATACCTGCATAAATTTTGAACAACAGACCTTTACCCTCCATGACGGGTTTGCCGCTGAGGGCGCCAATATCGCCCAGGCCGAGCACGGCGGTTCCGTTGGAGATGACAGCTACCAGATTGCCTTTTGCTGTATATTTATATGCATCTTGCGGGTTTTTCTCAATTTCGAGGCACGGTTCTGCAACGCCCGGAGAGTAGGCGAGAGAAAGATCGGTTTGTGTACTGTAAGGCTTGGTGGGTACTACTTCAATCTTACCCGGTTTGCCTTGCGAATGGTAGAGCAAGGCTGCTTCTTTGGTTATTTTAGCCATGGTAGAATAGTTAAATTGGTTATAATTTGGCTGCAAATGTAGGTATAAAAGTTCTAAATTGTAGCTCGCTGTCAATAAAATCTATTACTTTTATCAGTTAATTAGCTTAAAATGCTTATTTTTGGCATCAGATTTTAGAGATTACCCCCATTTATTAACTTAACACATGAGTTGCATGAGAATTTTGAAACTTCCTCTGGCAGGATTATTATTTTGTGTAATGGCACTATTTGCTGGATGTAAAACGAGTAATGAACCTAAGGCACCGGTTGCTCTGACCTGGGAAATGGGTGCAAGTGACATCGAACCCGGATATTATGAGAATACCTTTATTCTCAAGAATATCTCTCAAAAACCTCTAAAAAAGAACTGGACGATTTACTATTCACAGCTTCCCCGAGGGGTGAAGCAGGAAGGAGCCTCTGAAGTGAAGGTAGAGGTAGTGAACGGTAATTTTTTCAAAATGTATCCGACAGACGAATTTGCTCCGCTGGCTCCCGGTGATTCCATGCGGATCACTTTCCTTTGCACTTACAAGCTGGACCGGAACTCCCATGTACCGGAAGGAACTTATTGGGTGGAGACTGTGGATGGTAAAGAGGGCAGTCCGTTGCCCGTGGCTTTGAAGGCGCTGCCGCTTCCTTCTCCCGAGTCAATGAGCGGCTATCCGGATGCGACTAAGATTTATGAATCCAATCTTCGCTTGGCTGGTGCTCCTGCTTTGGTGCAGTCAGACATTCTTCCGTCTGTAAAGAAAGTGGTAGCCATTGAAGGCGATAATGTCGTATTGGAAGGTAAGGTAGCTTTGGCATTTCCGGAGAACTTTGCCGGTGAAGCCAAGTTGCTGAAAGAGAAACTGACTGGTTTGTATGGTTTGGAAGTTGTCGGAAATGCTTCCGTGAAGATTGTGCTGGAAGAACTGCTTGATAGGAAGGAGGCCGTAAATGATGAATATTATACTATCAATATAGGTGACAACCTGATAAAAATCAGTGCTGCCACTCCTCATGGCATTTTTAATGGTACACAGACACTTTTGTCAATGTTGAAGGGCAAGCAGACACCTTATTTGCTGGAGGCAGTCTCCATTCGGGATTATCCGGACTTGGCATATCGTGGACAAATGATAGATATTGCCCGTAATTTCACCGCTCCGGAGAACTTGAAGAAACTGGTGGATATTTTTGCATCTTATAAATTGAATGTCCTGCATTTCCATTTTTGTGATGATGAAGCCTGGCGTTTGGAGATTCCTGGTTTGGAGGAACTGACTGCTGTGGGTAGCCGTCGCGGGCATACCACTGACGAAAGCCAGTGCCTCTACCCATGTTATGACGGTGGCTATGACCCTGATGCAAAGACTGTAGGCAATGGATATTATAGCCGCGAGGAATTTATTGATTTGCTGAAGTATGCTGCCGAAAGACATGTCCGCATTGTTCCGGAAATAGAATCTCCGGGGCATGCCCGCGCTGCCATTGTCTCCATGAAGGCACGCTATAACAAATATTTTGAAACTGATCCGGGGAAAGCTACAGAATATATGTTGAGTGAACCGGAAGACACTTCACGTTATGTTTCTGTACAATATTATACGGACAATGTGATGAATGTCGCCTTGCCTTCTACCTACCGTTTTATGGAGAAGGTGATTCAGGAACTTAATGCGATGTATCAGGAAGCCGGTCTTTCATTGTCCACAGTGCATTTGGGGGGTGACGAAGTGCCTCACGGCGTGTGGATGGGCTCTCCGAAATGCCAAGAGCTGATGAAGGAGAAAGGCATGACGAAAGCTCATGATTTGTCGGAGTATTTCATTACGCAAATGGCGGATGTGATGCAGAAGAACGGACTGAAATTCAGTGGTTGGCAGGAAGTTGCTTTGGGGCATACCGAAGAGACTCATCAACAGTTGAGGGGCCAGGCTGCCGGTGTGTATTGCTGGAATACTGTACCGGGCTCTGATGAAGTGGTTTATCAGACAGCCAATAACGGTTACCCGGTCATCCTTTGCAACGTGGGCAATTTCTATATGGATATGGCTTACAATGGTCATCCGGACGAGCGTGGACTCGATTGGGGAGGTTATGTGGATGAGTCTGTCTCTTTCTCTATGCTTCCTTTCAGCATTTATCGTTCGCTGCGTGTGGATATGGCAGGCAATCCCATTGATTTGAATAATGCGGAAAAGGGGAAGACTGCTTTGACAGAGATAGGCAAGAAGCATATTATGGGTGTACAAGGGCAATTGTTCGCCGAAACTATCCGTAGTTTTGATGGCGTGGAATATCTTCTTTTCCCCAAAATATTAGGGCTGGCAGAACGTGGCTGGAATGCTCATCCGGTATGGGAAAACCTGTCCGGCGTGCAGGAGCAGCAGGCTTTCAATCAGGCTTTGGCACTTTATTATGAGAAAATCAGCAAGAGTGAAATGCCTTATTGGGCAAAGAATGGGATTAACTTCCGCTTGCCTCAGCCGGGATTATTGGTAAAAGATGGAAATCTGTATGCTAATGTGGCCATTGATGGTGCTGAGATACGTTATACGACTGATGGGTCGGAACCTACTGCCCAGTCAACCTTATGGAAAGAACCGGTGAAGTGTGGTTCCCTGGTCGTGAAAGCAAAGACCTTCTACCAAGGCAAGGAAAGTTTGACGATTATATTGAATGTTGAGTAATAGAGAATATTGAAATGAAAAGGGAGTGCATTGTCCGAAAATGCACTCCCTTTTGTTTATTCCTTTAGGCGTTCAGCGCTTGTTCTATATCCGCAATAATATCCTCTGCATTCTCTATACCTACCGAGAAGCGAATCAGGTCGGGGCGTACACCTGCCTCCATCAGTTGCTCGTCTGTCAACTGGCGGTGTGTATGGCTGGCTGGGTGTAGCACGCAAGTACGTGCATCGGCCACATGAGTCACAATGGCCGCCAGTTTCAGTGAATCCATAAACTTGATAGACTCTTCCCGTCCGCCCTTCAAGCCGAAGGTGACAACGCCGCAAGAGCCGTTCGGCATGTACTTCTGTGCCTGCTCGTAGTATTTGTCGCCCGGCAGACCACAATAATTCACCCAAGCCACTTTGTCGTTCTGGGCAAGATACTCGGCTACCGCTTGTGCATTCTTGCAATGTTGGGGCATACGCAGGTGCAGTGTTTCCAGACCCAGGTTCAGCAGGAATGCGTTTTGTGGAGACTGGATGCTGCCCAGGTCGCGCATCAGTTGGGCTGTAGCCTTGGTGATGTAAGCCATTTTGCCGAAGGCTTTCGTATAAGTCAGTCCGTGGTAAGACTCGTCCGGGGTGCACAGTCCGGGGAATTTGTCGGCGTGTGCATCCCAATCGAAGTTACCGCTGTCTACAATGGCTCCACCTACGCTGGTGGCATGTCCGTCCATGTATTTGGTGGTAGAGTGTACTACGATGTCGGCACCCCACTCAAACGGGCGGCAGTTGATAGGGGTAGGGAAGGTGTTGTCCACAATCAAGGGCACGCCGTGGCTGTGGGCAATGCGGGCAAACTTCTCTATATCGAGCACTTCGAGCGTAGGGTTGGAGATGGTTTCGCCGAATAGGGCCTTGGTATTGGGGCGGAAAGCAGCGGAAATTTCTTCCTCGCTGGCATCCGGGTTGACGAAAGTGACGTCGATGCCCAATTTCTTCAAAGTTACTCCGAAGAGGTTGAATGTTCCGCCATAGATGGTAGAGGAGCAAACAAAATGGTCTCCTGCCTGGCAGATATTGAAAATGGCATAGAAGTTGGCTGCTTGTCCGCTGGATGTCAGCATAGCGGCCACACCACCTTCGAGGGCGGCAATCTTGGCGGCTACTGCATCGTTCGTAGGGTTCTGCAGGCGGGTATAGAAATAGCCGCTGTCTTCAAGGTCGAACAAGCGTGCCATCTGTTCGCTGGTATCATATTTGAAAGTTGTACTTTGATAGATGGGGAGTACACGGGGCTCGCCCTTTTTAGGAGTCCATCCGGCTTGTACGCACAGCGTCTCCGGCTTGAATTGCTTTGCCATAATGTTATCTGTTTTAAAAGTTTCTTATCTATTATCGCGTAAGTTGTCGCAAAAGTAGGGAAAAAATTATAATTTTGTGCTTAAGTATGGTAAAATGCTATAAATTAGCGGCTGGAAATTTGTAGCGAACCGAATAAATGATGAATAATTGGAATATGAAACGCATACTTTGTTTACTGACCATCCTTTTTTGCACTTTGTCTGCTTTTAATGCTTCGGCTCAGGAGGAGCGCGATAGTCCGAGACGTGGAGAAGGAATCTCTGCTTTTCTGGAACGTAACAAGCGCCCGGGGAGAGCCTATTATAAGGAGTTTTTGGAGCTGAACAAGAAACTTCTTAAAGGGAAGGAGGAATTGCGGCTGGGAGTGAAGTATGTACTGCCCCCATTATCAAAGCCGGTTGGCAATGGGAAGAAGACAATCAATGAACCTTTGTTCGGGAAAGCGCTTGCCAGTGTAAAAGTGACATCTAACCGTTTGCAGGGCGCTTGTTTTTATGTAGTGAGCGGGCATGGAGGCCCCGACCCCGGAGCTATCGGCAGAATCGGCAAAATAGAACTGCATGAAGATGAGTATGCGTATGATGTGGCTTTGCGCCTTGCCCGTAACTTGATGCAAGAGGGGGCGGAAGTCCGTATCATTATCCAGGATGCTAAAGACGGAATCCGTGATGACAAGTACCTTTCCAACAGCAAACGTGAGACGTGCATGGGAGCTCCCATACCCTTGAACCAAGTGGCACGTCTCCGGCAACGTTGCGCCAAAATCAATGAGTTTTACAAGAAGGACCGCAAGAACTATAAATATTGCCGTGCCATTTTTCTTCATGTGGACAGTCGCAGCAAGAGCCATCAGACCGATGTGTTCTTTTACCACTCTAAAAGCAAGCCCGACAGCAAGCGTCTGGCTAAGACCATGAAGAAAACTTTCGAATCGAAATATGACAAGCACCAGCCCAACCGTGGGTTTACCGGAACTGTCAGCGCACGCAATCTTTATGTGTTAGCCAATACTTCTCCCGCTTCCGTATTCGTGGAATTGGGAAATATCCAGAACACTTTTGACCAGCGCCGTTTTGTAATCAGTTCGAACCGCCAGGCTTTGGCCAAGTGGATGATGGAGGGTTTCATCACGGATTATAAAAAGGCGAAGTAAGGACAATCAACTCTGGCTCTCCTTTTTCTTTTCGTGTACCACCACGACTGTAACGGCCGTTATTATCAGCGCCATGCCGACGGCGCTGGCCGGTGTGAAGCTTTCATTGAATATCAGGCAACCGATAACTACGGCTGTCAGAGGTTCCAAGGCCCCGAAAATGGAAGTCAGTGTAGGCCCTATGTATTTAATGGCCTTTACCAGGGTGATGTTGGATATAGCTGTTGCCGGCAGTGCCAGTCCGAGAATATTCAGCCATGTATGGGTGTCATTGGCCAGCCGGATGCCTCCGGTCAGACATCCTCCTATAATAAAGAACAAGGCTCCCAGCCCCATTACGTAGCATGTCAATGCAGTGGAGGGAATCTGCACGGCACGGCTCTTCCTTACTCCTACGATATATCCTCCATAAAAGAATACGGACAGGCCGGCAGCAATCAGCCCGATGATCGTGTTTCCTCCTTCAAAGTCTATTTTGCCGGATGACAAAAGTCCAGCTCCGCTTAGTGACACCAACACGGCAAACAGAATGGCGAATGACCTCTTTTCTCCGAAAAAGCCCATCATGGCCAGTGCCACGGCCAGCGGATACATGAAATGAATGGTGGATGCCACTCCGCTGGCTATGTTCTGATAGGCGATGACCAGACTGAAGGAGGTAGCTGCCCGGAGCAGGCTGAGGATGAACACCGTTCCCCAGTCTTTCCTGCTGATGCGGAATGTCTCGCCCAGCATAATGCCGAAAACGACCAAGGTAAGTGAAGCTATTCCCCATCGGTAGGCCAATACTTCGAAAGAGGAGAAGCCCGCAAGGAGTAATGAAATGGTGAAGAAAGGAGCCAGCCCGAAGGTGGCAGAGGAGAGAGCCGCATATATAAACCCTTTTATGGAAACATTTTGCATTTTTTATCTTGATTTTAATGGAGATTTTAAAATTATCTGTTTACGTCAATTGCTTGATTCGCATTGCGTCGTGCAAAATTAATGAATAAAAACAAGCATACAGACAAGGGAGTGTCCCTTTTTTACAATACAGTATAGATATGGGTATCTAATATAGTATCGACCGGCTTGCCTGATATTTATTCGTTCCATCATGAGGTAAAAATCATTCCACCGCGGAGTAAAAATCGTTCCACCATGGTGGAACGATTTTTACTCCGCGGTGGAATGAATACTTGTTCGCTGTCCGGCTCCTAAACTCTTCCGGGGAGAAATCCTGATGGCTCCGGCAGAACAGTTTGCCTACTCTACCGGAATATAAATCTCTGTCAACAGTTCCTCCGGCGCCGTATCTGCGGGGTTGTTCAAGTAACGTTCCGCACTGGACTCATCCCGTAAGCTACATTCCATTTCGGGGATATACTTCCCGTAGATGGTATCGTATACGGCCTGCAGATGTTCGTATGGACCTTTGTATAGGAATATGGCATAGCGGCCTGCCGCGAGCTGTTTAAATCCTATGTCTCCTTTGGCCGTTGCAGATGAGGGTAGGACTATACATACATCGGTACGCAGCTTTTCAGCGGGCGTCACTTTGGGGTCATCGTGATAGATACAGTAGGGCATCACTTCTCCCATAGGCAGTTTTTCTTCCTGGATGAACTGGCAAAGGCGCATCCATGCGCTGCAATAGTCGTTCAGTTTATAGTCGCCAAAGAGGCGGATGTAAATCACATTTCTGGCAGGAACTTCTTTGATTTCGTGTTTCAGTTCCAGTTCCGGACGAATAATGGCTGGTTTCATAATTACAAAGTTTTTATTGTTACGGTATTCTAATGGTGAAATGCCGTAGAACTGCTTGAATACTTTCGACAGTGACGAAGGCGAAGAGTAGCCTATACGGTAGGCTATGTCCGCTATCGGCATGTCCGAGTAACGAAGCAACCGGGCAGCGGCTTCGGTACGCGTCCGGACAATGAACGTACCGACGGGTTCACCCAGAAAAGCTTTCATGATGCGGTGGAAGTAGAAGGGAGAGAAATGGGAAATCCTGGCCAAAGATTTCAGGTCAATTTCTTCTCCGAGGTGCAGATTTATATAATCCACTACTGCGTTCACACACTTTTGGTATTCCTCCTGGGTTGTCTTTTTCTGCTGCATGGCTCTATTGGGCTTTTTCATGTTGCAAAAATAGGAGGAAAAGAAATAGGTTACTTGTCCGATGTTGCTATAAATGCAATATCTTTAAATAAGATAAGCTATATCCCGGCACAACTTTTTCGTGCAAGCATGTAGATACTAATTGAAAAGTGCGCCAATATTCCAATTGAA
>ULXT01034267.1_pt1 | contig 13160 bp, 10 predicted proteins | sample 1961571 | NCBI WGS metagenome assembly ULXT01 (sample SAMEA4835846, study PRJEB28245) | human gut metagenome | biome: gut microbiome; material: fecal sample | place: Denmark | collected 2008
GCTGACCGAATTTTATGCGCAATTCAGAGCCGTATCGGTCAATTACAATCAAGTGGTAAAGGCGTTGCACAGTAACTTTTCGGAGAAAAAGGCACTCGCTTTTCTCTATAAACTGGAGAAAGCGACCACCGAACTGGCTATGTTGAACCGTCAGGTTATCGACCTGACAAACGAATGCAGGGAGCTATGGTTGCCAAAATAAATACGGGAGGTTCCATGTTCGGCGCACTGGCATACAATCAGGAAAAGGTGGATAACGGGGAAGCAAAGGTACTTTTCTCCAACAAAATGTTGTTGAATGAGGACGGGCATTTCTCTATCGGCGAGTGTATGCGCAGCTTCGAGATGCAGATGCCCGTCCAGCTTTCCACCCAAAAACCGATACTCCATATTTCCATAAACCCGCACCCGGAAGACGTGCTGACCGACCAGCAGCTTGCCGACATCGCACGGGAGTATATGCAAAAGCTGGGCTATGGCGGACAGCCCTATCTGGTGTACAAGCATACCGACATAGACCGCCACCATATACATATTGTTGGTTTGCGGGTGGACGAGAACGGCAGACCGCTGAATGACAGGTTCGAGCATCGGCGCAGCAAGCAAATCACCCGTGAACTGGAAAGGAAATACAACCTGCACCCGGCAGAAAAGAAAGAACGGACGGAACGCCCGGAACTTAAAAAGGTGGATTACGCAGCCGGGGACGTGAAGCACCAAATCGGCAATACGGTGAAGGCGGCTTGCTACGGCTACCGTTTCCAGTCGTTCGGGGAGTACAGGGCGTTGCTTGCCGCCTATAACGTATGTGCCGAGGAAGTCAAAGGTGAAGTGAACGGCAGACCTTATCAGGGCATCGTCTATTCAGCTACCAATGACAAAGGCGAAAAGACGGGCAATCCGGTAAAGGCTTCCCGCATCGGCAAGTCGGTGGGCTATGAAGCGGTACGGCACAGGATGGAGCGGTCGGGCGGAGCAATCAAAAACGGGAAACTGAAAGAGCGTACCCGGAAGATTGTTGCCGCCGCCATGCGGACATCCCACAACCGACAAGAGTTTGAACGGGAACTGAAACGGCAGGGCATTGACGTGGTGTTCCGCCGGAATGACAGCGGGCGCATCTATGGCATTACGTTCATCGACCACGACAGCCGGGTGGTGCTGAATGGTTCACGCTTGGGCAAGGAGTATTCGGCGAACGTGTTCAACGATTTGTATTCCGATGAAAGGAAAACGGGCATACGGCAGGAACAATCCACGCGTCAGGAACAGCCGGACTTCACGCCGAAAGCCGACATCGTTTCGGGTGTGGCTTCCGTGCTGGGGGCTTTCGGCGGGTTGCTGGGTGGTGGCGCGTCAGGCGGTGATGAGCCACAGGACACTGTCAGCCAAAAGAGAAAGAAGAAGAAAAAGAAGCGCACAAGGCGCATCGAATAATCACTAACTAAAAAAACAGGTAATCATGCAACAGGAAGATGATTTGAGGGGGCTTGCAAGGGTCATGGACTTTATGCGGGCTGTCAGTATTCTATTCGTGGGAATCAACGTGTACTGGTTCTGTTACTCCAGCCTGAAAGGATGGGGAGTAACCTTTGAGGTGATAGACAAGATTTTATGGAACTTCCAGCGTACCACCGGGCTGTTCTCGTCTGTTCTTTGGACGAAACTTTTTGCGGTGGTGTTCCTCGCCTTGTCGTGCATCGGGACAAAAGGGGTGAAGAATGAAAAGATAACTTGGGTGAAGATTTACTGCTGCCTTGCGGCGGGTGTCATGCTGTTTTTCTTCAACTGGTGGTTGCTGGAACTGCCGCTTCCGCATACGGCGGACACGGCGTTTTACATCGCCACGCTGTCGGCGGGCTATATATGCCTGCTCATGGCGGGTACATGGATGTCCCGGTTGTTGAAGAACAACCTGATGGATGATGTCTTTAACACGGAGAACGAGAGTTTCATGCAGGAAACCCGCCTGATTGAAAACGAGTATTCCGTTAATCTGCCGACCCGTTTCTATTACAGGAAGAAGTGGCATAAGGGCTGGATAAACGTGGTGAACCCGTTCCGTGCCAGCCTTGTGCTGGGTACGCCGGGCAGCGGCAAGTCATACGCCGTTGTAAACAGTTACATAAAACAGCAAATCGAGAAGGGCTTTTCGATGTACCTATATGATTATAAGTTTCCCGACCTGTCAGAAATAGCTTATAACCACCTGCTTAACCACTTGAATGGCTACAAATTGAAGCCGAAATTCTACATTATCAATTTTGACGACCCACGCAAGAGCCATCGGTGCAACCCGATAAACGCCGCCTTCATGTCGGATATAGCGGACGCTTACGAAGCCAGCTACACGATTATGCTCAACCTGAACCGCAGTTGGATTACCAAGCAAGGCGACTTTTTTGTGGAATCGCCGATTATCCTTTTGGCGGCTATAATCTGGTATTTGCGTATCTATCAAGGCGGTAAGTATTGCACGTTTCCCCATGCCATAGAACTGTTGAACAAGAAATACGCCGATGTGTTCACTATTTTACGCAGCTATCCCGAACTGGAGAACTATCTTTCTCCGTTCGTAGATGCTTGGGAATCCGATGCGCAGGAGCAGTTGCAGGGTCAGATTGCCAGTGCGAAAATCCCGCTTTCCCGTATGATAAGCCCGGCACTTTACTGGGTAATGACGGGCGATGATTTCTCGCTGGATATAAACAACCCGAAAGAGCCTAAAATCTTGGTTGTCGGAAACAACCCTGACCGTCAGAACATCTATTCGGCGGCACTGGGATTATATAACAGTAGAATAGTGAAGCTGATAAACAAGAAAGGTCAGCTTAAAAGTTCGGTGATAATAGACGAGTTGCCCACTATCTATTTTCGGGGTCTGGACAATCTGATTGCCACCGCCCGAAGCAACAAGGTGGCGGTACTGCTGGGCTTTCAGGATTACAGCCAGCTTACCCGTGACTATGGGGACAAGGAAAGCAAGGTTATCCAAAACACGGTGGGCAACGTGTTCAGCGGTCAGGTGGTCGGCGAGACGGCAAAGATATTGTCGGAGCGTTTCGGGAAGGTGTTGCAGAAGCGGCAGAGCATGACCATCAACCAGCGGGAGAAGTCCACCTCGATAAGCACCCAAATGGACAGCCTGATACCTGCCAGCAAAATATCAAACCTCACGCAAGGGATGTTCGTGGGGGCTGTGGCGGACAATTTCGACGAGCGGATAGAGCAGAAGATTTTCCATTGTGAAATTGTGGTGGACAATGAGAAGGTGAAACGGGAAACCGCCCGGTATGTGAAGCTGCCGCAGATTATCGACTTCACCGACAAGGACGGCAACGACCGGATGCAGGAGGAGATACAAGCCAACTATGACCGCATCCGGCAGGAAGTCCGGCAGATTGTCGAGGACGAGATAACCCGGATTAAGAATGACCCGGCACTATGCCATTTGATAAAAGACGAGGAAGAATAGCCCTATATAACAATGTATTAGAGAATGAGGAATAGCCGGATATTGTTTTATGGTTGTTCCTCATTCTGTTTTTGGGAGCGGTAGGTTTCAAAGCGCACCAGTATTCCATGCAGGTTCTTCAATGCTTCCACAGCCTTGATTATCAGCGGTATCTTGGTTTTGTCAAAGGTCAGCTTTTTCAAATCGGTAGTGTACGCCGTTGCCACTTCGGGCAATGCCATGATAGTGTCGGCATCCTTGAATATCGGTGCGTCAGCCAGCGACAGGTGCGAACGGGAGTTCTTATTTAATCCGTCCTCTACCGTTACCCGGAACATGGCTTCCAAAAAATCGTCAGATTGCAGGTAGCTTTTATATTCCTGATTGTGGTACAATGCTGTGAGGTCGTACACATCACGGATATGTTTTGCCAGCAGTGCGCTGGCATCCTCATTGTAGGATAGCTTTACCAGTCTTGAAATTTTGTCGCAGATTGTCTTTCGTGGGTTGATGCACTGCATCTCAAAACTTTCCAGTCCGTAAACGCTTATCAGTTCCTCTTGCCCGATGCTTTCAAGAAAGGCGGTTGTTATCGGTTTGATAATCCGCTTGTCCGCCGGATAGAACATCAGCCTTTTATCTGGCAGGTCGCAGGATTTTATTTCTACTTCCAAATGCTCTTTCAGACCCACGCCTTGGAATACATTGTCATACGAGAAATACAGTTTGCGGTAGTTGCCGCCTGTTTCCGACAGTTCCTCTTTGTAAATGTCATTATTCTGTTCGATAATGTATTTGGAAAGTTTCTTGTTCAAAGTCTTTTCCGCCTGCTTGGACGCTTCCATATTCCCGGTGAACACGAACAAGTCCAAATCTTCCGAAAAACGTTCTATCAGCCCGTAGGCTTTGGAAAGCGAAGTGCCGCCTTTGAAGTAGGTCTTATCCGCATATTCGGACAGGGAAATATCCCGCAGTATCTTAGATACCCAGTAATCCTTTTCCACATGCGACTGTTCATAGCCGAAATGCTCAGCCGCCAGTGCGATGATTTCCTTGAACGCTTCCTTGTCCGAATGTAAATTCATATTTCTTCCTTATGCTGTTCTGTAATCCAAGTTGAACCGTGTCGTGGGAAGGAGCGTCTTTGCCATTTCCGCTTGCAGCACGGTTTGCCCGATGTCGCCCAGTATGTCCGTAACCGTCTTTCTGACACGTGGCGGGTAACTTTTTGCCAAAGATACTATTTTTTTCAGTTCCGGCAGGCTATACCCGTTGAAATATTGGCTTTTGACCCGGTTGTAGATGTCCTGCCCGGTTGTTCCGGGTATGCGTTTCATGTCCTTTATCGCATCGAGCAACCGCAAGTACGGCACAAGGCTTTTATCCGAACAGTCCATGCAGTAGGCTTTCACGCACTCCACGTCCAAGTTCTTGAAACGAAAACGCCGTACCGGATTTGGAGTGGCTATCGTTATGGTCGTGGCGACTTGTTCGGTCAGACCCATTTTATTATAGATGTAAGCCCCCGTGATATAGCCATTCAGTTTTCCAGTAAGGTAGCGGAACTGTTCATCCTGATAGACGGGCAGTTTCCCCAACCCCAGCACAGATTTTTTGGGACGGTAGTACGCACCTTTTTCAATCCGCACCAATACCCCTTTGCGGCTCTGTTCGGAGAGCAGCACCGCAACATTGGCAGTCTTTTCCGTATCGAACGACAAATCCCGGAACGTGAATATACGCCCGGCATCTATCCGTTCAATCTGCCCAAGTATTTCTTTCCTGAATGAAGCCATATCTTTAATCTCCGTTGTTTCCGATGCAAAGATAGTATATTATGTAATTACATGCAAAAACATAACAAATATTTTGCCGAAGACGCATTCAATTCATCCAACCGCCAGTTGGAGATTTATTATATCCGGACAAATCAACCCACCACCGGACAAAGCCGGACACCATTTTCCGCCCGTCAAAATATAGCATATTTAGTCGCTACCTTTGGACGGGACTATTCCCGCAACCGTTTAATTTCAATGATTTATGAGCGAAAACAGAATGACCCCGCCCGCAGAGGGGCAGGAAAAGGACGTGCTGCTGGTCTTGGACAAACAGCAGGGGAAAGTGAGTGCCGTTAAAGGATTCGATAAGGAGGGCAACTTGCAGACAGTACCGCCGATACAGGGCGGAGAGTTCATGCAAGTGGACAGGAACGGCGACATCATCAGCAACCTTGTCGCCAACTTCTACCGCAAGTTTCAGGACACCGAAGGGCTGGCATTGTTCCGCTGCAAGGCATCGGAGGTGGAACGAAACGCAAAGGCTATCGAGGACAACCATCGCCACCCCACGCCGGAGGGCGACAAACAGACGGAAGCACTCCGTGCACCGAAACCGGACAACCCGGAATCCAAGCAGGGCTACCGCTTCGACCCGGCGAAGATTGATTGGGAGAGCCTGAAAAAAGTAGGCATCACCGCCAACACCCTGAAAAACACAAAGGACTTCGACCGGGTGATGCGTGGCTACAAATCCCGCAACACCTACACTGTTTCGGGCAGTATAGGCGGCTTCTACCTCAAACCGACCGATGTCAAGCTCTCTTTCTATCAGGCGAAGGACGGAACGGTAGTACCCAAGTTGCATGGCGTACAGCAGGACGAGAAGCTGTTGCAACGCCCGTATAACGGGCACGAGTTTTCCAAGCAAGAACAGACTACCCTGCAAAGCACGGGCAATTTGGGAAACATCGCACAAATCAAAGACCCGAAAAGCGGGGAGCAAATCCCCGTATTCATCAGCCGGGACAGGTACACGCACGAACTGGAGTACATGCGGGCTGACAAATGGAAATGTCCCGATGCCGTTTGCGGCGTGAAAGTGAGCCCGGAGCAGAAAGCCGCTTTTGAAGCCGGGAAAGCGGTCAAGATGGAAAACCTGCAATTCAAGGACGGGACGAAACGCAGTGCCTACCTGCAAGTCAGTGCGGTGGAGCGTGGCTTGGAGTTCCTACCGAGGTCAGCCGTACAAGCCTTGCAGCAGGGACAACAGCCGACACAACGGCAGGTAGCCGGAGTAAAGGACGAAAAAGGCGTGGAGTTCAACGGGCATGTGCAGCCCGGCGCACAAGGCAAATCCCCCGACAAGGTACAAGCGAAGGACGTTACCCCAGCCGCCGAGAGCCGGACACAGGTAGCGGTCAATACGGAGGGCAAGACCAACGAAGCCACCAAGCAGACCAAAGAGCCGCTGAAACAGGGGCAGGACAAGCCCACCGCCAAGCAGAAGGAGAAGCTGGACAAGACCCAAAAAGCGGACAAGCCCAAGAAATCCAAAGGAATGAAAATGTAATGACCACTTAAAAAGCAAGGAACTATGATAGCATTGATAGCAGAAAAGCCCAGCGTGGCTAAGGACATCGCCCGCATCATCGGGGCGACACAGAGGAATGACGGGTATCTGTCCGGCAACGGGTACATGGTAACATGGGCGTTCGGGCACTTGATACAGCTTGCCATGCCGGAAGCCTACGGCGTGGCGAACTTCCGCAGGGAGAGCCTGCCGATAATCCCGGCGGACTTCCAGCTAATTCCCCGTCAGGTGAAAGCCGAAAAAGGCTATAAGGCAGACCCCGGCGTGTTGAAGCAGTTGAAAGTGATTAAGGAGGTGTTCGACCAGTGCGACAGGATTATTGTCGCTACCGATGCCGGACGTGAGGGCGAGTTAATCTTCCGTTACATCTTCCATTACCTAAGCTGCCACAAGCCCTTTGTCCGGCTGTGGATAAGCAGCCTGACCGACAGGGCAATCCGGGAGGGCATGGAAAACTTGCAGCCGGGCGAACGTTACGATAACCTCTATCTTGCTGCCAAGTCCCGCAGTGAAGCGGACTGGCTGATTGGGATAAACGCCACTCAAGCGTTGAGCGTAGCCGCCGGGCAGGGCGTGTTCTCGCTGGGCAGGGTGCAGACACCTACGCTTATGATGATATGCGACCGTTATCTGGAGAACAAGAATTTCATTCCGACCAAGTTTTGGCAACTCAAAGCCAGCACCGCCAGCGGGGGAATTGGTTTCACCGCCCAATCGACTGCCAGATGGGAACAACAGCCCGAAGCCATAGCCGCCCTGCAACGGGCAAAGGATGCCGGGCAGTTTGTGGTGAAGTCCGTTGAAAGGAAAGAAACCGCCCAAGAACCGCCGCTTCTGTACGACCTGACCACGCTGCAAAAAGAAGCCAATACGAAACTGAACTTCTCGGCGGACAAGACGCTTTCCATAGCGCAGAGCCTGTACGAGAAGAAAGTGATGTCCTATCCCCGAACCGGAAGCCGTTATATTTCGGAGGATGTTTTCGAGGAAATGCCGGAACGCATCGCCCTTTTGGAGCGATACCCCCGTTTTGCCGGATATGCCGCCGGGCTGAATGGTGTAACCCTGAACCGCCGCAGCGTGAATGACGGCAAAGTAACCGACCACCATGCCCTGATTGTTACCGAGAACCTGCCGGGCGAACTCTCCAAAGACGAACGGGCTATTTATGAACTGGTAGCCGGGCGTATGCTGGAAGCCTTTTCAAGCAAGTGCGTGAAAGACGTTACCACCGCTGTATTGTCCGCCGGAGATACCGATTTCACTGTGAAAGGCGCAGTGTTGAAAACAGCCGGATGGCGGGCGGTATTCAACGAGCGGGAAACGGGCGGGGACGAGGACGCAGCCCCCCTGCCGCCGCTTCAAGAGGGACAGGCATTGCCGCTTTCCGGCGTGGATCTGCTCGAAAAGCAGACCAAGCCGAAACCGCTGCACACGGAAAGCAGCCTGCTGGCGGCTATGGAAAACGCCGGGAAGGAACTGGAAGATGCAGAATTGAAAGCCAGCATGAAGGATGCCGGGATAGGTACGCCAGCCACCCGTGCGGCGATTATCGAGACGTTGTTTGCCCGCCAGTACATCGTGCGGGAGAAGAAGAACCTTGTGCCGACCGAAAAGGGGCTTGCCGTTTACCGGATTGTCAAGGGCAAGAAGATTGCCGATGTGGAAATGACGGGCATGTGGGAAACCGCCCTCGCCAAGATAGAAGCGGGCGGCATGGATGCCGACACGTTCCGCAAGGGCATCGAGGTGTACGCCGCCCAAATCACGGCGGAACTGTTGTCGGTGCAGTTGTCCTTCGCCAGCGGTGAGACCTGCCCCTGTCCCAAGTGCGGCAGCGGGCGCATCCTGTTCTATCCGAAAGTGGCGAAGTGTTCCAACGTGGACTGTACGCTGACTATCTTCCGTAGCAAGTGCGACAAGCAGCTTACCGACAAGCAGATTGTCGAACTGGTCACAAAGCGCAAGACCGGGCTGATTAAAGGCTTCAAGGGGAAGAACGGAAAGGCTTTTGATGCCTCGCTGGTGCTGGACGGACAGTTCAATGTCGCTTTCTCATTCCCGGAGAAGAAAGGAAAAGCGAAGAAGTAACCCGGTTTTGCCGATGGCAATCCAGCGGTTTGCGCCCGGAGAACAAAGCCGGGCGCATCTTTTATCCCTCAAACAAGTAGGTCGAACGGACAACCCCGCCATCCAGCACCCCGCTTTCCGACAGTTTCCACTGCGACCCGAAGGTTTCCCCGATAAAGCCGATGCCTTTGCCTACCATGAGCGGGACGGTGTATAGGGTCAGGCAGTCCAACAGTTCGGCTTTTATCAGCGAGGTAAGCAGTTTGCCGCCGCCCACCACCAATATGTCATGCGCCTGTTTCAGCTCATAGACCTTGCGCAGCGGTTCTTCGGTCAGGAACTCCACGCCGCAGTTCGGCGTGAGGTTGGTATCGTGGTGTGACACGACAAAAGAGCGCTGGCTTTTGTACGGCCACCCGCCCCAATGCTCAAAGATATAGGTATAGGTGTTTGCTCCCATCAGCAGGCAGTCGGCTTCCAGACAATGTTTGCCAACGGTACGTTTTACTTCATCAGGCAACCAGTCCAATTCGTTGTCCAATGTGGCTGTATGCCTGTCCAGAGATACGGCGATGTGCGCTTTTACTTGTTTCATCTTATCCGGTATTTAACAGTTTTACAATTTGCATTCAACTGTCCGCCAGTATCAAAAAGAGAGCGTGAACTTACGCTGCTCCACTACGTGGTACTGGCATACCAAAGAAACGAAACAGGCAAGCCCACGCTATGACAAAGCATAGCATAGACATTGCGCTGAAAATCCCGTCATTTTTGAAAAGTGCCAGTTTTCGTAGTGAGATATTCGGCGAACGAATATGTTATATATCAAGACGAAAAGCCGATAAGCTACCGACCAATCGCCGTTGTTCTCTATGTAACTTCTGCAAAGTTAATCAAATAACCGGAACATTCCCACAGAAAATGTAAAAATCCTGCCTTGTCTCACGACAAAACAGGATTACGTAATTGAACGATGATAAAAACACCCGCTAATCCGTGCGCTCACGAATCAGCTTGTGTATGTCGCTTGCCCGGTAGTAATACTTCCCGTCCAGCAGCAGGTAGGGCAGTATGCCTTTCTTCCGGTAACGCTGCAAGGTCTTGACGCTCACTTTGAGCATAAAGCACAAGTCCTGATTGTCGAGCAGCTTTTCACCGTCCAGGCAGTTCTGGCTGTTCAGCAGACGGTCTATCTTTTTGTCCTGCATGTCGAGCCTGTCCATGATGCGCTCCATCCATGCCTCGAAGTTTTCCTTGTCGATATACATAAGCCGCCGGATTAAATGAGACCAATCATGAAATAACTCTGGTTCGCCGGGTCTTTCAGGATGATTTCCCGCTCCCGCATGAAGCGGATGTAGCTTTTGGCTGTCCGCTCCTTGATGTCCAAGACCTGCTGCAACTGTTCGCAAAGGTCTATGTAGGTGATGTGCGTCTGCCTGCCGAAAATATCACGGGCAACGCCCACCAGTTCCCTTTCCTTGCGTTTCTCCTTTTCCTCACGTGGTTTCTCGCCCCGGTACGTGTGCATTCCGGCTTCCTTGTCCCAAGCGAACAACATCAGCGGCACGTCCAGCGGGCTTCCGTCCCTCACTTTCAGGGCTTTCACTACCGACTGCGTGGGTTCTTCGTCCTTCTCGATGGAAAGGATGGTCGCCGCCTTGCGTTGCAGTTCGCTGCCCAGATGCCCACGCAGCTTCAAGCCGTTGGGCACAAAGTGCAACACGCACAGGATGCAGGTGTTGTAGATGCCCGCCAACCGATAGAGTTCGTCTATCACCGCCACGCTTTCCGCTTCATCGTTGGCACTCTTTACAAGGTCGGCGATGCCGTCAATGACCACCAGTTGGATGCCGCCGTACTGGTAATAGAACTTGTCCATGCTCTGCACAATGGCGTTCAGGCGTTCTTTCCGGGACATCCCCGTCAGGCAGAAGGCTTTCAGTTCGTCCGGCTTGCCCGGTTGTCTGGCTCGTGCTAACAGGTTGCTCACGTTCTTGAACAGTTGCACTTCCGACTGTTCGGTGTCATAAAGCAAGACCGCCTTGCGCCTGCCGTTGGGCGTTACGTGGATGCCGAGCGTGTCTATCTCCACATCCGCCGGACATACGCAGCCCGACACGATGGCGGCTACATAGTTGCTTTTGCCCGTTCCCTCGCCGCCCGTGATGCCGAACAGGTTGCCTTGCGTACCCAGCGGGACATCGCCCGCCGAGATAATCACCTGCGCTTTGGCAGGCGGGTTGTTAAAGTCTAGCTCGCACGATTTAAGCATGATGAGTGTGTCGCTATACAGGTTGTCTAAAAATTCGATGAACAGTTTCAGGAAATCTTCACGGGTGTTCCCGGCTTTGAAGTAGTCGGAGATGTCCTTTTCTTCTTTCGTACCCGGAAGCGGGAGCAGCAGGCGTTTCACGCCAAATTCCGTCAATGACTTTTCCTGCTTGCAGGCACTTTCCCTGCCCGTCTTGTCTGTATCATAGAGCAGGACTATGTGCTTGAAGCGGAACGTCAGCCTGAAAATCAGGTTTGCCGGAATGGTTACCGTCTCGCTGTTGAAGCAGATGGCGTGGAAACCATGCGCCGCCAGCGAAAGCACGTCTTTCTCGCCGCCCGTGATGAATAATGTATCACCTTTGGCGGGCAGTTGCTCCAGCCCGAAGCAATAGCTCTCGCCGAAGCTGCCGCCATAGAGGAAGCGGGGTGTGGAGAACGGTCGGTACAGCTTGACGTGCCGCTTGCCCTTGTAGCCGAACATGGGTTCCGCTGCCGATGACGTGTAGGCGTAGGGTTTTCCCTCCGCCGTTTCGCTGTGGTATTCCCGGAGCGAACAGACCTTGTACCGTTCCAGCAGTTCGGGCGTGATGCCGTATTGTCGCCAGTATTCCAGTTCGGCGGGAGTGAACTTCTGTTCCCGGAACTGGTAGGGCTTGGCGGGCTTTTCGGGTGTGTCCTCCCTCTGGGACGTTGCCGCCCGGTGGGTAGCCGTTGGCGGGACAGCCGCCGGGATGCCGGAAGCCAGCCCCAATCCCAAGTCCCGGTCGATGGTCGCCAGTATCTCGATGAAGTCCGAAGCCCGGTTGCAATCCAGCCTTTTCAGTTGCCCCACGAGGAAAAAACAGTCGCCGCTGTAACGGTCATCGCCGAAGTCCTTCATCTTGTACATGCCGCTGTGTCGGTCGAAATAGACGTTGCAGGAAGCCTTGCTGTCCTCGTATAGCGGATTGAGGAAGTTCCGACCGATGCGCCAGTTGCCGGGCAGGTAGTGCTTGAACACCGACAAGCCGTTATTTGTCCTTTCTAAGATTTCTTCTTTCCTTAGCATATAGTTGGTGGTTGGTTATCAGGTTGTCGATGTTTTCCTTGTTGCTCTTTACCAGCCGTTCTTCCAGCATCCGGCGTATCTCGCTGACCTTGTAGAAATACCTGCCCCGGATATTGGAATAGGCGATAGTCCCCGACACCCGCAGCCGTTGCAGGGTCTTTTCGCTGATTTTCAAAAAGGTGCAGACTTCGTAACTGTCCACCCACATGTCATCCTCGTTGGGCTTTTCCGCTTCAAGGCGGTTGAAGATGTAATCCGCTATGGCGGTAATCTTGTTGTCCAGTTCCTTGTAGGCTTTCGATTCCATTGTTATTACGTCCATATCGCTAACTTTTATTGATTTCGCCGCAAAGTTCAGCCTAACGGGAAAATAAAACGCCACAGGCTTACCCACCTGTGGCGAAATAAAGTATGTTAAACGGTCGTGTTCAGTCCTGCTCGTCCATGCGCATCCTGAGCCGTTCCCGCAGCAGGGTCAGGAAGCTGGTGCTGTCCTTGGCTTTGGCTTTCAGTTCCATGTAGCAGTGGTAAAAATCGCCGAGGTCGATGTCCAGCATTTCTTCAAAATAGGCGACTATCTCCTTGATGTCCAGCGTCCCTTTGTTCAGGCATCCCACCGTGTCGAGCGCATAGATGAGTTCCACCAACGCCCGCTTCGTGCCTGTCCAGCGCACGGGTTTCCCGGCATAACCGTTCTTTATCTCCTTGCGCTGTTCCCGTTTGTCCAGTTCGTTCAGGCGGTTGGTCAGATAGATTTCCAGCAGCCCGTTGGCTATGATTTTGGCGGTCTTGAAGTCGTAACTGGTGCTGAACTGTGGGTCTGTCTCGTAGTGGAAGTTATCGACAAGTATCTGTATGTCAGGTTTGCCACGTAGGAAATACTTGTTGTCCAGATAGGTGGCTTTCGTGCGGTAGTATTGGTAGAAGCTCAGGTTTTTC
>ULXT01041551.1_pt1 | contig 13059 bp, 9 predicted proteins | sample 1961571 | NCBI WGS metagenome assembly ULXT01 (sample SAMEA4835846, study PRJEB28245) | human gut metagenome | biome: gut microbiome; material: fecal sample | place: Denmark | collected 2008
CAAAATAATAACACTATTGGAAGGGAGTGACAGAGCCATCATGGAGGTCACTTCCTTTTCAAAATCAGGCGAGCATGAAATTAGAAATAGAAAAGAGGAAAACAATATGGACGAAAACACAAAAAAGCGCTTAGACCAGCAGTTTGCTTTTATCCGGGAAATTGACAGGGAAAAATTTATTGGGAGACAAACCTATTTATCGGATGGCAGGCGAAAGGAAAATGATGCGGAGCATGCCTGGCATATGGCGATCATGACCATGTTGCTCAGCGAGTATGCGAATGAACCGATTGATGTGCTTCATACAATCGGCATGCTTTTAATCCATGATCTGGTGGAGATTGATGCCGGAGATACTTATGCTTATGATGAGGAGGGAAAGAAGACACAGGCTGACCGGGAGAAAAAAGCGGCCGACCGGATTTATGGTCTTCTTCCGGAAGAACAGGGAAAGATGCTGTATGATCTTTGGATTGAATTTGAGGCGCAGAAGACGCCAGAAGCAAAGTTTGCGCGTGTGATGGACAATCTACAGCCTATGATGTTAAACGCCGCTACAGACGGCAAAGCGTGGGTAGAACACGGGGTGCATCTGGCACAGATTATGAAGCGTAACGAGCATACAGCAGAGTATTCTGAAATTTTAATGGAATATGCAAGGGAAATGTTTATACAGCCGAATCTTGACAACGGGCATATCATCGAGGATGAAAAGAAATAGTTCAGGGCTGTAATGCAGAACAAAAGCGTGTGAAAACCAGAAAATTTTCACACGCTTTTCGTCTGCGTTTTTTTATGAGATTGTCATGAAATAATTACGCATTTTTTGCATCGTTGTACTTCTTTACATAATTCTTGATACGATCGTATGGATTCAACAGATCGCTGATAGAAGAATCATGATTTAAAGTATCAATGATATATGCAATATATTTACTCATATCGCAGCTGATATAGTACTCACGGGAGAGAAGCTCCGGAGTCTGATAAATCAGGTTTGTGGTTACTACACGGTAAATCAGGCCTTCTTCGTATGCTTTATCGAAAGAAGCAAGTCCGTTTGTGAATAATCCGAACGTAGAAACAACGAAAATACGGTTTGCTTTACGCTTCTTTAATTCACGTGCAGTGTCAATCATGCTTTCGCCGGAGGAAATCATATCATCAATGATCAGTACATCTTTGCCTTCGACGTTGGAGCCTAAGAATTCATGGGCAACGATCGGGTTACGTCCGTCTACGACACGGCTGAAGTCACGTCTCTTGTAAAACATACCCATATCAATGCCAAGTACGTTTGCAAGGTAAATTGCACGGTTGGTGGCACCTTCGTCCGGGCTGATGATCATCAGATGCTCGGCATCAATGGTCAGATCCTTTACGTTCTTTAAGATACCTTTGATGAACTGATAGGAAGGCATTACATTCTCAAAGCCATTCAGAGGAATCGCATTCATAACACGAGGATCGTGAGCATCAAATGTGATGATGTTGTCGATTCCCATATTGTAAAGCTCCTGCAGTGCTAATGGGCAGTCAAGAGATTCACGGGCAGTTCTTCTGTGCTGACGGCTTTCGTACAGGAATGGAAGAATGACAGTGATACGGCGGGCTTTTCCGCCGACCGCAGCAATGACACGCTTTAAATCCGCAAAGTGATCATCTGGAGACATATGATTGGTATGTCCGCAGAGTGAATAGGTCATGCTGTAGTTCGTAACATCTACCATGATATAGAGGTCATAGCCCCGGACAGACTGATTGATAACACATTTCGCTTCTCCGGAACCAAATCGTGGAATATGAGGCTCGATGATGTAGCTCTCTTTGTGATATTCCTTGAAAGCAATATCGTTGTGATGCTCGTGTTCGCGATGCTCTCTCCAGGTGGACAGATAGCTGTCTACTTTTTTCCCTAATTCCATACAGCTTGCAGTCGGAATCAGTCCGAGAGTACCGGTTGGCATGGTTTCCAAAATTCTTTCGTCGTTTGGCATGATTTTCCTCCAGGTTTAAATTAATTGATAAACATATATGCATATAATAGACCCATAACTATGGGGTATTATCTGGAAATGATACGTGTGCGTTTCTGTTTGCGGATATCTTCTTCTGTGAACAGATTGATAAAAGTATAGGAATCTAAAATACGTGAAAATGTTCGTTCAGAATAGGACTCCTTGATCCGTTCCACACTCAGGTTGGTAGAAATAATGGTGGATTTTTGCCGGATCAGCCGTTCATTCACACACAAAAACAGCTGGGAAGAGGTAAAAGAGTTAATCAGTTCTGTTCCCAGGTCGTCGATGACTAACAAATCGCAGTCGAAAATATTCTGGTGTGTGGCAATTGCATCGGAATCTTTTTCAAACACACCTTTGCTTAATATATCAAATAATTGAAATGCTGTAAAGTAAATTACGGAATATCCGTGGTCAAGAAGTTCTTTGGCAACACAGTTTGTCAGAAAAGTTTTTCCGACACCGGTTTTTCCGTAAAACAGCAGATTTTTTGGCTTGTGATCAAAATCGTCAATAAAATAATGACATTCCCGCACCGCTTTTTGTGCGGTTTCATAAGAAGAAAGTCCTGTCAGCGGATTTTTTTCCTCTTTCGAATAAAAATCGTAGCGGAAATTGTCAAAATTTTCAATACGGAGTATTTGGCGAATGTTGGACTGGGCATAGACGGTATTGATAATTGCCTGTTTAAAACAGTGGCATTTTTTCCCGTCGATATACCCGCTGTCTTTGCAATCCGGACAGGTATAAACCGGGTCCAGATAGTCTGCCGGATACCCGCTTGCAGTAAGGAGCTGCTGCCGTTCCAGAGACAGGGCACTCAGTTCCTGCTTTAAGGAGGCCAGTGCATGGGTGTCTCCATCAAGATGCAGACGCGCCTGACGGACGGAGGAAGATGCAACACTTGCATCAATTTCCTTCAGACGGGGAAGCTTTTTTAAAACCTCCGCACGCCGTGTTTCGAGAATATGACGGTTATGCAGTTGGCGCTCATCGTATTCATGCATGATCTCATCATACTGTGCATTGGAAAGCGGCATTTGATTCTCCTTTTATTGCTCAACAGATGATATGGGAGTGATTATGACCGGATCGGAGAGTTTAAAAGCATGGCTTCCAGACTCTTATAGTCATTTTCACGGGATTCAAAGTTATTAAAATTGTTTTTCTTCGGAGAAGCGGCTGCATTTGCTTTCACTGCGGCTCTCTCCTTTTTCTTTTGCTGATGGGTGGCGTCGAGGCGTTTGACATCTTCCAGAGAATGTACCTTGTCGTTATACCAGCTGGTCAGAATAGAATCGGCATAACTGAAACTTGACTGACCGGTACTGGAAATGGTGCGGGCACAGGCTTCCTGGATCAATGACAGATCAAAAGCGTATTCTTTGGTCCATTTGCGGATCATGGCTGTTTCGGAATCGATAAGGTTTCTTCCTGTGATGCCGAAAGCTTTCATGACGGCGTAGTACGCTTTGCTGCGGACGGCGGCTTCACTTTTGGCCTGTTCCACAGAAGTAATTTTTTTCTCATGCCATGCCAGTGCCACTTTATTCAGATAACGAAGATTTGTATGTCCTTTGCTGACGCAATATTCCACCAGATAGACGATCAGTTCGGCAGAAAAGTGAAGATCTTCATGCCAGAATAAGATCGTGTTGATATCATTCTCACTGAATGGATGCCGGATATAGGTTTCCACGACAAAAAGCATTTCCTGAATATCCGGATTTTTCTGAAATTCTGCGATTTCATCCAGCGTATAATGGCGGATCTGCGGTTCCTGCGGCTGATTCACAGGCTGGGAGCCAGAAACGTTTTCCCCTGCAGCGGATGCTGGTGTTTCTTCCAAAGAAACAGCAGACGGGGCAGGAGAGGAAGATGCCCCTTCCGTGTCTGTGGAATCTTCCGGAAACGGAAGAAGACCGATTCCGCACAATTTACCGTCGGCGGTTTCCTCCAGAGAGAGGAGTCCTTCTTTCTGCCAGTAACGCAGTGCACGCTGAATGTCCATTTCTGTATTGTTAAATTTGTCAGCAATTTCAGAAATTGTACAATTTGATGCATGAGAATGGATGCACCGTAATAAATATAAATATACCTTAACAAATTCCCCGTTTGCTGACGGCATAAAGCGGTCAATAAACTGGTTGGGAACGATTGTGTCCGTGGCTGGACAATCATTGTGCAGCTGAATGTTTATCATATGTCATAGTACCTTTCTTATTATGCATTTGTGATTATAGCACAATCATTTTCCAAATGGAAGAAGAAAAACACCCGTAAATCCCTGGTAATCAGGGGGATACTGATTGTGAACAACATTGTGGATAAAGTGGATAAGTCCACCAAAACGTACAAATTCAAAACGGAAAGGAGTGGATAAATATAGACAAAAAATCCACACAGAACGAAGAAAGAATCAACGTTTCTATGTGGATAATGTGGATAAGTTATTTTCCAAGGAGGGATTCGCCGATTTCTACGACATTTCCGGCTCCCATGGTTATCAACAGATCTCCGTTCATACAATTTTTTAATAAAAACTTTTCGATCTCTTCAAAAGAAGGAAAATAGTGCGCGTCTTTTCCTTTGGCTGTCAGGCGCTCCAGAATATCTTTCGAGCTTACACCGAAGGTATTCTGTTCGCGGGCAGCAAAGATGTCTGCCAGAACAATGACATCTGCCATGGAAAGTACTTCGGCAAAATCATCCAGAAAAGCTTTGGTGCGGGAGTAGGTGTGTGGCTGGAATACCAGCACCAGACGCTTATGCGGATATTTCTGCGCGGCGGTCAGTGTCGCACGGATCTCTGTCGGATGATGTGCATAATCGTCAATGATGGTGACACCGTCTACGGTTCCTTTGTACTGGAAACGGCGGTTGGCACCGTGGAAAGCGTCCAGACCTCTGATGATGGCATCTGTGCTGATTCCCATGGTACAGGCAAGGGCGATGGCGGCCATGGCATTTCCGGCATTGTGTCGTCCGGGAACGGCAAGTTTGATTTCACAGATGGCCTCTTTGTTGTGCATGGCGGTAAAAGAAGGACAGGCTTTGTCATCATATGTCAGATTATCTGCATAATATTCACAGGAATCATCAAAACCGTAGGTGATGATCTGCTGTGGAAGTCCGTCGGTCAGTTCCTGATGGTCTGCAATTTCTCCATTGATAATGGTTGCTCCGTCTGCCAGTGTATTGCCGGCAAATTTACGGAAAGAACGACGGATGTCGTTGATATCCTTGAAAAAGTCCAGATGTTCTGCTTCTACATTTAAGATGATGCTGTATTTTGGACGGAAATTCAGGAAACTGTTGGTGTATTCACAGGCCTCCGAAACAAAGATTCCGGAATGACCGACACGCAGGTTTCCTCCGATAGAGGGAAGAATTCCGCCAACAGTGATGGTCGGATCGGATTTAGCAGCAAGAAGAATCTCACTGATCATGGAAGTTGTGGTTGTTTTGCCGTGGGTTCCGGCAACGGCAACGGAATTGTTGTAGTTGTCCATGATCTGTCCAAGCAGTTCTGCACGGGAGAGCATTGGCAGTCCCTGGGATCTGGCCTCTGCAAATTCCGGATTATCCGGATGGATTGCGGCTGTGTAGACAACCAGATCAATGCCGGGAATGATATTTTCAGCACTTTGTCCATAAAAAATCTGAGCACCTTTGGATGCGAGCATGCGGGTAAGATCGGATTCTTTTGCATCGGACCCGGAAATCGTAAAGCCTTTTTCCAGAAGAATTTCAGCGAGTCCGCTCATGCTGATTCCGCCAATTCCGATAAAGTGAATATGAATGGGGTCATTAAATTTTAATTTATACATCAGGATTACCTACCTATTTTAATAAAGTTTTTTTCTATTATACCACTCTATAACCAAAGGCGCACCCGAAAATATATTGTGCATTTTGCCAAAAAACAACAAAAAAACTCAGCATTTTTGTATAAACTGTTGTACATAAAAGGATAATATGATATACTACAGTAATAGTAAGAAACAAACATAATATTTAGAACAGACGAGGAGTGATGACGTGATTAAGAAAGAAATGATAGCCATGCTTTTAGCAGGCGGTCAGGGCAGCAGACTTGGAGTTCTGACATCGGACGTCGCCAAGCCGGCAGTAGCATTTGGCGGCAAGTACAGAATTATCGATTTTCCACTCAGCAATTGTATCAATTCCGGAATTGATACGGTTGGTGTGCTGACGCAGTATCAGCCACTCCGGCTGAACACACATATTGGCATCGGCATTCCGTGGGATCTCGATCGGAACAATGGTGGAGTGACCGTACTTCCACCGTATGAGAGAAGCAATAACAGTGAATGGTATACCGGTACAGCCAATGCCATTTATCAGAATCTGCGCTATATGGAAAGTTATAATCCGGAATATGTTCTGATCCTTTCCGGAGATCATATTTATAAGATGGATTATGAGGTTATGCTGGACTTCCATAAGGCAAATCATGCGGATGTGACGATTGCGACGATGCCTGTTTCCATGGAGGAGGCAAGCCGTTTCGGAATTGTGATTGCGGATGAAAACAAAAAGATTCAGGATTTTGAGGAAAAACCGGAAAAACCGCGGAGTAATCTGGCATCCATGGGAATTTATATTTTCTCCTGGAAAGTATTAAGAGATGCTCTTATCGAATTAAAAGATCAGCAGAGCTGTGATTTCGGAAAGCATATTATTCCGTATTGCTTCAAAAACAACAAGAGGCTTTTTGCATATGAGTTCAACGGTTACTGGAAGGATGTGGGAACACTTGGCTCATACTGGGAAGCCAATATGGAGCTGATTGATCTGATTCCGGAATTCAATCTCTATGAGGAGTTCTGGAAGATTTACACGAAGTGCGATACGATTGAGCCGCAGTACATAGCACCGGGGGCAAAAGTGGAGCGCTGCATTATTGGGGAGGCAGCAGAGATCCATGGAGCGGTGATCAATTCGGTAATCGGACCGAACGTATATATTGGACCGGGGGCTGTCGTGCGGGATTCCATTATTATGAAGGATACCAGTATCGGCAGGGATGTAACGATCGACAAATCCATAATTGCAGAAAACTGCAGAATTGAAGATGGGGTAACACTGGGAATAGGAGAAGCAGCACCAAACAAATTAAACGAGAGTGTTTATTCGTTTGGGCTGGTAACAATTGGAGACGATTCTGTTGTTCCGGAGAATGTAAAGGTGGGCAAAAACACTGCCATTTCCGGTGTGACAGTAAAAGAAGATTATCCAGACGGGGTATTGGCAGGCGGCGAAGTAATTATTAAGGCAGGTGACAGAAAATGAAAGCAGTAGGAATTATTTTGGCGGGTGGCAATAACAACCGGATGGGAGAACTGTCCAGAAAACGTGCGATTCCGGCGATGCCGGTCGGCGGAAGTTTCCGCTGCATTGACTTTGTCTTAAGTAACATGAGCAATTCGCATGTACAGACAGTTGCGGTACTCACACAGTATAATTCCCGTTCACTGAATGAACATTTAAGTTCTTCAAAATGGTGGGATTTTGGAAGAAAACAGGGAGGTCTGTATCTGTTTACACCGACCGTTACGGCAGAAAACAGTGACTGGTATCGTGGCACGGCAGATGCCATGTATCAGAATATTGATTTCCTGAAAAACCGTCACGAACCGTATGTGATCATATCCAGCGGTGACTGTGTGTATAAGATGGATTACAATGACCTGCTGGAGTTTCATATCGCAAAGAAAGCAGATATTACCATTGCATGCAAGGATATGCCGGCGGATGCGGATGTCAGCCGTTTCGGAGTCGTCCGTATGAATGAAGATTCCCGGATCACGGATTTTGAGGAAAAACCGCTGGTGGCACAATCCAATACGATTTCCACAGGGGTGTATATTATCCGAAGAAGACAGCTGATCGAAATTCTCGAAAAATCGGCGGAGGAAAACCGGTTTGATTTTGTTACGGATGTGCTGGTGCGTTACCGCAATGTAAAGCGTGTGTATGGATATAAACTGAATAGTTACTGGAGTAATATAGCAAGTGTAGATGATTACTTCCGTACAAATATGGACTTTTTGAAACCGGATGTGAGAAAGTACTTTTTCCGCGAAGAGCCGAAGATTTATTCAAAAGTGGATGATCTTCCGCCGGCAAAATACAATATGGGATCGGATGTCAGCAACAGTCTGATCGCCAGTGGATGTATTATAAACGGCAGGGTAGAAAATTCTGTTTTGTTTAAGAAAGCGTTTGTAGGAAAAAATTGCGTGATCAAGAATTCGATTATCTTGAATGATGCATATATTGGTGATAATACGCATGTAGAAAACTGCATTGTGGAGAGCCATGGAACGCTTCGGGCAAATACATTTTATTCCGGAGACGATGCTGTCCGGATTGTTGCAGAAAACAACGAAAGATATATGCTCTAGGGAGAGACTAGAAGGGGGATACATATGCAGATTACAGACGTTAGAATCCGCAAGGTGGAAAAAGAAGGCAAGATGAAAGCCGTGGTATCTATCACAATCGATGATGAATTTGTCGTACATGATATCAAAGTGATCGAAGGGGAAAAAGGATTGTTTATCGCGATGCCGAGCAGAAAAGCCGGCGACGGGGATTTCCGGGATATCGCACATCCGATCAATTCCGCGACAAGAGATCAGATTCAGGGATTGATACTGAAAAAGTATGAAGAGGTCTTGCAGGAGAAGGAATAAACGATTAAAATAAGAGAAATGGGACTGTGGAGTAATCCATGGTCCTTTTCTTAATTACAGACTTTTTGAATCCGTAATTGCGAAACTTATGGATGGGCAGCCCCAGCCACCACACGGGAGCCACCCGGCGGTACCTTTCGTAATTAACGGACAAAAATTCAAATAAAAGGAGAATTGGATACATGTTTTTAATTGCAGGACTTGGAAATCCGGACAAGAAATACGAAAAAACAAGACATAATATTGGATTTGATACCGTCGATGCACTGGCAGAAAAATACAACATCAGCATCACGGAGAAAAAACATAAAGCGCTGTGTGGAAGCGGTGTGATCGAAGGCGTAAAAGTCATCCTGGCCAAACCGCAGACCTATATGAATTTAAGCGGAGAAAGCATCGCAGAAATCGTGAATTTCTATAAGCTTGATCCGGAGAGCGAAATGCTGATTATTTTTGATGACATCTCTTTGGCACCGGGAAATATCCGTGTGCGCAAAAAAGGCAGTGCAGGTGGGCATAATGGAATCAAGAGCATTATTTCAAGTGTGGGAACCTCAAACTTTATGCGAATTAAAGTCGGTGTGGGGGAAAAGCCACAGGGATGGGATCTGGCAGACCATGTGCTTGGCCGTTTTTCCGGGGAGGACCGTGCAAGGGTGGAAGAAGCCATACGGGATGCGGAAGATGCAGCAGTCCTGATGATTCAGGGGGAAGCAGACAAGGCAATGAATGATTTTAATGCAAAAAAGCAGGAGAATACAAAGTAAGTGAAAGCATTTATAGAACCGCTGCAGGAATTGAGCGGATATGAAGATATGACAAAAGCGGCCATGCAGCCGGGACTGGTGACCATCAGTGGCTGTATTGATGCACAGAAGCCACATATGATTTACACGCTTGGAAGGACACGCAGCCGGCGTCTGATCGTAACGTTTCATGAGCAGAAAGCGAAAGAATTGTATGACGACTATCGTTTTTTTGATCCATCAGTGGTGTATTATCCGGCAAAGGATGTGCTGTTTTATCAATCGGATATCCGCGGAAACCTTCTTACCGCAGAGCGGATCAGTGCATTGCGGGCAATTCATGAAAATGAACAGGTGACGGTGATCACAACATTTGATGCCCTGATGAATACGATGCCAAGGGATGCACAGGTGTGGGACAGTGTGCTGCATATTGCACAGGGAGATACCCTGGATCTGGATGCACTTGTGGAACAGCTGGTGCGGATGGGATATGAAAGGCAGTATCAGGTGGATAATATCGGTCAGTTTGCATTAAGAGGTGGAATTCTTGATATTTTTCCGCTGACGGAAGAAAATCCGGTCCGGATTGAACTGTGGGATGATGAAGTAGATACCCTTCGTACCTTTGATGTGGAAAGTCAGAAATCTATTGAAAATATAGAAAAGCTTGTGGTATATCCGGCATGTGAACTGGTTCTTTCGACCGAAGAGAAAGCAGAAGGTATCCGCAGACTGTTAAAGGAAGCAGAAGCTTTTTCCGATAAATTGCGGAAAGAAATGAAAACCGAGGAAGCCTATCGGGCACTGTCACAGGCAAAAGAACTGGCACAGGAATGGGAAGAATTGTCGGAAACCGCGGGAATGGATGCTTTTTTGTCCTATTTCTGCAGGGAACGGTGGAGCCTTCTGGATTATTTTGATCCGGCAGATACATTTGTGTTTTTCGATGAGCTGAGCCGGAGCGCGGAACGCGGACGGCAGACGGAACTGGAATTTTCGGAGAGCATGAAGCAGCGTCTGGAAATGGGGTATATTCTGCCGGGGCAGATGAACGAACTGTTTGGCTATAAGGAAATCATGGGAAGGCTTGAAAAATATTCCTGCTGTGCGGTTTCCGCACTGGATATCAAGACCTGCGGATTAAAATCCAATGGGCAGTTCGGCATTCATGTAAAGAGCGTAAGCGCATACAATAACAGCTTTGAACTTCTGATCGCAGACCTGAAGAAATACAAAAAAAACGGATACCGTATTATTTTACTTTCCGGTTCCCGTACACGCGCGAAGCGTCTGGCGGAGGATATTTTAAACGAAGGACTCAACTGTTTTTATACGGAAGATTACGATCACGATCTGGTGGCAGGACAGATCATGGTCTGCTACGGAAAAGTGCATCAGGGGTATGAATATCCGATCCTGCAGTTTGCAGTGATTACGGATACGGATATTTTCGGGGAAGAAAAAAAGAAAAAGAAGCGGCACCGCACCTATGAGGGCGAAAAAATCCAGCAGTTTACGGATCTGAGTGTCGGGGATTATGTCGTACATGAAAATCATGGGCTTGGTATCTACAAAGGAATTGAAAAGATAGAAGTCGACCGAAAGGTGAAAGATTACATCAAGATCGAATATGCGGGAGGCTCCAATCTGTATATTCTTGCAACACAGCTTGACCAGATCCAGAAATATGCGGGGAAAGACGCAAGAAAACCAAAACTCAATAAACTTGGAAGCCAGGAGTGGACAAAAACCAAGGGAAAAGTGCGTGGAGCCGTGCGTCAGATTGCACAGGATCTGGTGAAATTATATGCCGAGCGGGAAGAACAGAATGGCTATATGTATGGACCGGATACGGTATGGCAGAGAGAGTTTGAAGAACTGTTCCCGTTTGAAGAGACCGAAGATCAGGTGCTTGCCATTGATGCAACCAAGCGGGATATGGAGAGTCATAAGATTATGGACCGGCTGATCTGCGGGGATGTCGGTTACGGAAAGACGGAGATTGCGATCCGTGCAGCTTTCAAAGCAGTGCAGGAGAATAAACAGGTGGCATACCTTGCGCCGACAACCATTCTTGCCCAGCAGATTTATAATACGTTTTCCCAGAGAATGAAGGATTTCCCTGTCCGGGTGGATCTGTTGTGCCGTTTCCGCACGGCAGCGCAGCAGAAGAAGACCATCAGTGATCTGAAAAAAGGACAGGTGGATATTATTGTGGGAACACACCGGATTCTGTCAAAAGATGTGCAGTTTAAAGATCTTGGGCTTCTTGTCGTGGACGAGGAACAACGGTTTGGTGTGGCTCACAAAGAAAAAATCAAACAGTTAAAGACCAATGTGGATGTGCTGACACTTACTGCCACACCGATTCCGCGGACACTTCACATGAGCCTGATCGGAATCCGGGATATGAGCGTTTTAGAGGAACCACCGATGGACCGTGTCCCTATTCAGACGTATGTCATGGAATATAATGAGGAACTGGTCCGGGAGGCAATCACGCGGGAACTTGCCCGTGGCGGACAGGTATATTATGTGTATAACAAAGTAAGGGATATTGATGAAGTGACGTCACGCATTCAGGAGCTGGTGCCGGAGGCAAATGTGGCATTTGCTCATGGACAGATGAGAGAAAACCAGCTGGAGGATATCATGTACCGGTTTATCAATGGAGACATTGATGTACTGGTATCAACGACAATCATAGAGACGGGACTGGATATCTCAAATGTCAATACAATGATCATTCATGACGCGGATAATATGGGGCTTTCCCAGCTGTATCAGCTGCGCGGGCGGGTCGGCAGATCCAATCGTACGGCGTATGCGTTTCTTATGTACCGCAGAAACAAAATGCTCAAAGAGGTGGCGGAAAAACGACTGGCTGCCATCCGGGAGTATTCGGATCTGGGCAGCGGATTTAAGATTGCCATGCGGGACCTGGAGATCCGGGGAGCCGGAAATCTGCTGGGAGCCGAACAGAGCGGTCACATGGAGGCGGTTGGATATGATCTGTACTGCAAGATGCTTCACGAAGCGGTGAAAGAAGCCCGGGGAGAAGCACCGGCCGAACAGTTTGAGACTTCCGTTGATATCCGGACGGATGCATTTATTCCGTCCACATATATTGCAAATGAGTCGCAGAAACTGGATATGTATAAGCGGATCGCCGGAATTGAAACGGATGAGGAAGCGGAGGAAATGCTCGAAGAACTGATTGACCGTTTTGGAGAGCCTCCGAAGTCCGTGCAGAATCTGCTGACAATTGCCAGACTCAAAGCGGTTGCCCACAGTGTATATATTAAGGAAATTGTTCAAAGAGAAGATCTGTTAAAAATCCTAATGTACGAAAAAGCAAAGATTCACGCACAGCGTATTCCGGAGCTGGTAAAAACATTTGCTCCATCACTGAAATTTGCGGCAGATCCGAAGGGACCGTACTTCACTTACCGTCTGGGAGCAAATTCAAGGGAAAAGAACAGGGAAATTCTGGAAGTTCTCAGGCAATTATTGGAACAAATGCACGTTTTTTTGTGTGCGGAGCCGTAAAAGTGCTTGCCTGATGTA
>ULXT01074206.1_pt1 | contig 13030 bp, 8 predicted proteins | sample 1961571 | NCBI WGS metagenome assembly ULXT01 (sample SAMEA4835846, study PRJEB28245) | human gut metagenome | biome: gut microbiome; material: fecal sample | place: Denmark | collected 2008
ATGAGCAGCTGGACTGCCCCATGCTGTTCTGCTGCGGCCGTGATGGCACCGCAAGCCTGGACCCGGATGTGCCCGGCACCGACCTGATCCCCCTGTTCGATACTCTGCTGAGCACCATCAAGCCGCCTGAGGGCGATCCCGAGGCTCCCTTCCAGATGCTGGTGTCCTCTGTGGACTACAACGACTTCGTGGGCCGCATCGGCATCGGCCGCATCCAGAACGGTGTTGCCAAGGTAGGCGAGGAAGTGGTCGTGTGCGACTGGCACAACCCCGACCTGAAGATGCGCGGCCGTCTGACCAAGCTGTACGACTTCCAGGCCAATGGCCGTCAGCCCTGCGATAACATCACCGCCGGCGATATCGTGGCCTTCTCTGGCCTGCCCGATGTGACCATCGGCAACACCCTGTGCAGTCCCTCCAATGTGGAGCCGCTGCCCTTTGTGAAGATCAACGACCCCACCGTGGAAATGACCTTCTCCGTCAATGACAGCCCGCTGGCCGGCCGTGAGGGCAAGTACGTTACCAGCCGTCAGATCCGTGACCGTCTGCAGAAGGAGCTGCTGAAGGACGTTGCTCTGAAGGTGGAGGATTCTGCCACTACCGATTCCTTCCGCGTTATGGGCCGTGGCGAAATGCATCTGTCCATCCTGATCGAGACCATGCGCCGCGAAGGTTATGAGCTGCAGGTCTCTCCCCCGCACGTTCTGACCAAGGTCATCGACGGCAAGACCTATGAGCCTATGGAGCATGTCGTCATCGATGTGCCCACTCAGTATCAGGGCGCTGTCATGACCGGTCTGGGCCAGCGCAAGGCTATCCTGCAGCAGATGGAATCTCTGGGCACCGACCGCGTGCGTCTGGAGTTCCGCATGCCCAGCCGCGGCCTGTTCGGCTACCGCAACCAGTTCCTGACCGATACCCACGGCGAGGGCATCATCAACCAGATTTTCGACGGTTATGATGTCTGGGCCGGCATGATTGCCAACCGCTCCACCGGTTCTCTGGTCAGCTTCGAGACCGGCGAGGCCGTCACCTACGGTCTGTTCAACGCACAGCAGCGCGGTACTCTGCTGGTGGGCGCCGGTGAGAAGGTCTACGAAGGCATGGTCATCGGCTACACCGCTTCCGGCGAGGATGTGGATGTCAACGTCTGCAAGACCAAGCATCTGACCAACACCCGTGCATCCGGCTCGGACGATGCCCTGCGCCTGATCCCCATCAGCAAGCTGAGTCTGGAAGGCTGTCTGGAGTTCCTGGCACAGGATGAGCTGCTGGAGGTCACCCCCGAGAATCTGCGCATCCGCAAGCAGATCCTGAACCACGAGCAGCGCATGAAGGCCAAGAGCAAGCTGAAGTAAGCGTTCTGTTCCCTTATATAATATGCATTTCCCGCCCTGCAGCGTTTCAAAAACGCCGCAGGGCTTTTTGTTTTTGCAAAAAATTTCTTGTTTTGTAAAAAAGGGCTTGCAAAAGGCATTCTTATGCGGTATAATATCTCTCGCAGTCACAACTGTGATTTGCCTCTTTAGCTCAGTCGGTTAGAGCACCTGACTGTTAATCAGGGTGTCGCCTGTTCGAGTCAGGCAAGAGGCGCCAAAGCAGAGCAATGTTCCTTGCGGACATTGCTCTTTTTGTTTGTGTCATATCCGGCAGCTGATGCCGCATGGATTTTCCCCTCTGTCCCGCCATCTCCGGTCTCTGTCCACAGCCCCGGAAAAAGCAGCATCTATGCAGAAAAAAGCATCCAGCTTAATGATTTCTTAAAAATTGACCACTTGAAGAAGATGTTGCATTGTGGTATACTTTTTATGTTCTTTGGGAATTAGTATCTGATTTTCCAAAGTCCGGTACACAGTTCCATGGGCATTTTGCCATTTTTAGCAGCAGCTGACCGGTGCTTTGCCGCCGTTCTCCGCAGGACGGGGTAAGCCACCGGTTTTTATACTGCTTGCAGGCTGTGTTTTTTTGCGTTGTCAGAGCTGCTGCCGTCCGCTTCCCCTGGAAGTGTTCTGCAGTCGTTTGAATAAATTTGTATATGATCAAAGGAAGCATCTATGCGTTATACCTACGTCCGGCAGCATGACACTACCGACTGTGCGGCTGCCTGCCTCGCAATGGTGTGCCTCCATTACAAAAAGGAAGTTACCATCACCCGCCTGCGCGATATGATGGGCACTGACCTGAAAGGCACGAACCTTGTTGGTTTGCAGAAAGCCGCTAACGAGTTGGGTTTTTCCACCGCAGCGGTTCGCGTGGACCGTGAAAATTTCCTCAGCGATTTCTCTTTGCCCTGTATCGCACAGGTCATTACCGACCAGGGTCTGGCCCACTTTGTGGTGGTCTTTAAAAAGACCACCATCAAGGATGAGGGTGAGCGCCGCAAGCACATGCTGAAGGAGTCGGAATCTGCCAAGGAAGACGAGAAGAACGGCAAAAAGCACAAGTGCAAGGATTATGTCATCATCGGCGACCCCGCCACAGAGCTGAAAAAGATCAGTCTGGATGAGTTCTACAAGAACTTTACGGGCGTTCTGCTGCTGATGAACCCCACCTCGGAGTTCAAGGGCGGCAAGGTGGAAAAGGGCGGCATGTTCAAGCGCTATATTGATCTGCTGCTGCCCCAGAAAAAGCTTTTCTTCTATGCAATTTTTGCCTCTCTGATCACAACGATCCTCGGCATTGCATCCTCCATGTTCAACAAGATCCTGATGGATGAGGTGCTGCCCTACGGATTGAATAATCTGCTGGTCACACTGATCCTCGTGTTCAGCATGGTCAGCCTGACCAATACTCTGATCGGTTTTGTGCGGCAGTGGGTGCTGATCCATCTGTCTATCAAAATCGATATCCCGCTGATGATGGGTTACTTCGGGCACATCTTCCACCTGCCCATGAAGTTCTTTGCCACCCGCAAGACTGGTGATATCACCACCCGTTATTCGGATGCAAACACCATCAAGTCCATCTTCACCAGCATTGCGCTGAGTCTGATCATGGATATCTCCATGGCCATCATCACCGGCATCATTCTGTTCCGCATGAACGCGATGCTGTTCTCCATTTCGCTGTTCATGGCGCTGGTCAGCATCCTGCTGGTGCTGATCTACAAGCAGCCGTACAAGAAGATCAACGAAGAGACCATGGTGCAGTCTGCTGCACTGAACAGCCAGATGATCGAAAGCCTGCGCGGCATTGAGACCGTCAAGTGCAACGCCAACGAGGACACCGAGCTGGAAAACCTTGAGCGTGAATACATCAAGAGCCTGAAGATCAGCCTGCGTTCCAGCCGCATCAGCACCACACAGGGTCTGATCTCCGCCTTCATCTCCATGATCTTTGGCATGCTGACCACATATGTGGGCATCAGTCAGGTGCTGAACGGCGAAATGACGCTGGGCGGCTATATGGCTTTCAGCACCCTGTCTTCCTACTTCACTTCTCCGCTGAGCAACCTGATCGGTCTGCAGATGCAGATCCAGGAAGCCAACATCTCCATGAAGCGTCTGACCGAGATCATGGACTATCCTTCTGAGACTGCCGGTGACGAGGATCGCACGGATCTGGAAAAGGTGGAGGGCGACATCGAGTTCAAGGATGTCACCTTCCGTTACGGCAACCGTGCTCCTGCACTGGATCACATCAGCTTTACCATCCCGGCCGGTAAAAAGGTGGCTCTGGTGGGCAGCAGCGGCAGCGGCAAGTCCACCATCACCAAGCTTCTGCTCAAGTATTATGAGCCGGAGGATGGCGAGATCGATTTCAATGGCGTGAACCTGACGGAGTATACCAATGATTCTGTCCGCCGCGCAATTTCCTATGTGCCGCAGAACGTTGAGCTGTTCAGCAAGACCATCTATGACAACATCCGTGTTTCCCGCATGGATGCCACCATGGACGAGGTCAAGGAAGCTGCCAAGAAGGCCGATGCGCACGACTTTATCCGTCATCTGCCTCTGCAGTACAACACCTATCTGGAAGAAGCCGGCAACGGCCTGTCCGGCGGTGAGAAGCAGCGCATTGCACTGGCTCGTGCTTTCCTGAAGGATTCCAACCTCTACATTCTGGATGAGTCCACCAGCAACCTCGACTTTGCAACGGAAAACCTGATCTTCAACATGATCTATGACCAGCTTGCGGATCGTTCCATGCTGATCGTTGCTCACCGCCTGTCCACCGTCCGTGACTGTGACATGATCCTGGTGATGGATCACGGCCAGATCGTGGAGCGCGGCACCCATGAGGAGCTGCTTGCCAAGGAAGGTAGATACTACGAGCTGTGGAACATGCAGCAGGGTATTTACCGCAGCAAGAAAAAGGCAGAACCCAAGCAGCCTGTCATGCAGGCTGTCGTGGAAGAGGATGACGACGGCGAGTCGATCACCTATTGATATGCTGAGATCGGATGGAGTTCCGGTTCCATAATATGACTGCCAGGGCCATCGATGCTGACAACAGAAGACCTGCTTGTCTCGTCTGTCCTGAATAAGGAAGATGGTGTTACCCTGAAGCGGCGCGGCCTGCTCAGGTGACAATGCCTTACTATGGTGTGCCCGGAGACAAAGCGCCTCCGGGCACATTTTATCTAACGCCGATGTAAAGTAAATCTGAAACGAAACAGAGGTATTTATCATGAATGAGATCAAAGTAGCTGAAAACAAGACCCTCAAGCTCACCAATGTGCTCTCCCGCGAGATCCGTCCGGAAGAAATGGCCAGCCTGCCGGTGGTGCTGACCCAGATGCACAATTTCATCAAGAGCAACAACGCCCAGCCCATCGGCCCCATCATCCAGTCCTTTGCACTGGGCGAGGATCATCAGATGCACCTGTACATGATGCAGCAGGCCACCCAGCTCATCCCTCAGATGGACCCGGGCTATCACATGGATGCCATCCTGCGCGTCAAGAACTGCCTGTACGCCCACTACACCGGCCCCATGGAAAACAGCCAGCTGGCCTCCTACAAGCTGCAGGTCCACGCTTTTGAGAACGACCAGAAGCTGACCGGCACCTCTTATACGATCTATGTCAATCAGGATTCTGACGATGCTGTGATCGATGTCTTTATGGAGACCAAATAATTATGACAATGAAAGTTCAAAGCCTGACGGACCTGCAGGACCGCCGTATCATGCTGGACAGGGATGTGCCGCCCTACGGTTACGCCTTTGTCATTCTGGTGGGCATCTTTATGGTGTTCCTTCTGGTGTGGAGCACCCAGACCAACCGCATTTATGTCAGTCAGAACACCGGCACCGTGCAGGCCAGCAACAAGACCTACATCATGTCCAGCTATTCCGGTTCCATCACCGAAATGTATATCTCGGAAGGCAGCTATGTGAACGAGGGCGACCTTGTGGCGCACATCAAGAGCACCGACATCGATATGCAGCAGGACAATCTGGAAAGCCAGCTCAAGATCTACCAGACCCAGCTGGACCAGTATAATAAGCTGCTGCAGTGCGTGCAGGACGACACCAACTACTTCAGCGAGACGAACCCGGAAGATCAGCCTTACTACTACCAGTACGAGACCTACAAGAGTCAGGTCTCGCAAAAGACCTTTGACGCTACTGCCTATCAGGCTGCCGGCTATTCGGATGCTCAGATCAAGACCATGATGGAGCAGAGCCAGAGTGAGGTGGAGGCCTTGTACTACTCCACCATGCAGTCCATTTCCCAGAGCATCACCAGTGCGCAGAGCAACGTGGACAATATTCAGGCCCAGATCGATACCCTGAACACCGGTGCCAACGATTATTATATCTATGCTCCCACCTCCGGTGTGATCCACATGGATACCCCCTATAAGGAGGGCATGGTCCTGAGCGCCGGTTCTCCGCTGGCTACTGTCGCCAGTGAGAACGACGATCTGGAGGTCGTTGCCATGGTCACCGTGAACGACCGTCCCCTGCTGCATGTGGGCGACCCCTGCAAAATCGCCATCACCGGCCTGTCGGAGTACTCCTACGGTACCCTGACCGGCACCGTGACCGCAATCGACAGCGATGTGACCGCCAGCACCAATGCATCCTACTACAAAATGACCATCAAGCCGGATACCACCTACGTGGTAAGCAAGAGCGGTGATAAGGTAGACCTTTCCAACGGCATGAGCGTTACCGCCCGTGTGGAGTATGACCAGATCACTTACTTTGAGTACGCAATGGAAGCACTGGGTGTTCTGTTCCATTAAAACCGGACTGTCAGCCGCTGCCAAATCACCCCAAAGAGGTATACTTACTATGAAATCAACCGCAAAAAAACTGGCCGTCTGTGCGGCAGCGTTTTGCCTGCTGGCCTGCGGCACAGCTGTGTCTGCGGCCGCAGCAAGCCCGGTCTCCGGCCTCGCCCTGAGCGGCATTACCATGCCGTGGGATCAGAATGTACCTGCCGAAAGCATTGAAGCCGGCAGCTATACCGCCAATATGCTGCTGGGTTCTTCTCAGCAGCTGTCCCCCGTGGTGCGTCCCCGCAACTCTACCGATTCGGTGGTCTATATATCGGACGATACCTCCATTCTGACCGTGAGCAACACCGGTGTTGTGCAGGCCGTGGGTGGGGGTACTACCCGTATCACAGCTGCTGCCGGCAATCAGATCTGTGCTTACACCATCGTGGTCTCCATGGATTCCTCCATGATCGTGACCGAAATGGATCTTTCTCTGTCCTCCAATACCATTTATGTCGGCAACTCGGTATCGGCACAGCTGCAGGTGCGGCCCACCTCGGCCTCCAATTATGCCACCGTCACCCTGACCTCTTCCAACGAAAAGGTAGCCACGGTGAATAATTTTGGCCGCGTTACCGGTGTCGCCCCCGGTACTGCCACCATCACCGCTACCTGCGGTTCGGTGACTGCTACCACCAATGTTACGGTCATGAGCATTCCCAACTCCGGAACCGGAACCGGAACCGGCACCGCCAGCACCGGTTCTTCCAACAGCGGTCAGGTCATCACGGTGAATCCTTCCTATGTTGTGCTCAAGCCCGGTGCCACCCGCACCCTGACCGCCAGCGTCAAGCCTTCCTCTGCTTCTCAGAAGTTCACCTTTAAGTCCGCCAACAGCAACATTGCCACGGTCAGCCCCAGCGGCGTGATCACAGCTGTGGGCACCGGTGCAACCTCCATCACGGTCTCCAACGGCACGGCTTCTGCTATGGTCACGGTCATTGTCAACCGTTCTGCCGCTTCCTCGGAGGAATCTTCGGACAGCAGCACTACAAAGCCGGAGGACGATACTCCCATTGAGATCGATCCCGTGGTGCAGGCGATCCAGGACAGCACGGACAACGAGATCGTCTTTACGCAGGCCGAAGTTCCCACTGTGACCGGTGATATCCTCAACGCCCTGCGCACCACCGGCAAGACCCTGTGCGTGGTGGGCGACGGCTACACCATGCAGATCGCAGGCAGCAACGTCAAGAGCACCACCAGTGAACTGGATACCATGCTCGTGCTGACCGAGAGCACGGAGGGCATTGAGTTTGAGCTGGACAAGGGCAAAGCCCTTCCCTGCTCGGTGCGCATCGATCTGGATGTGAGCACCTATACCCGCTTGTATCTCTACAACCCCACCTCTGGCAAGTGGCAGTACCTGAACAGCTACACGGACGGCATCATCACAGCAGATACCGCCGGTCATTATCTGCTGACCAATCAGAACCTGAAATTTGCCAACATCAACTGGACCTTCTTCATTGCCGGCGGCGTGACGATCATCATTATCGGCATCGCCTATATCGTGCTGAAAAAGCGCTACTGGTTCTGGTAAGCCGGAAGCTCTATAAAAACAGCAGCTCCCCTCTCTGACAGCTCAGAGAGGGGAGCTTTTTTCGTTCTATCCATCGGTCCGGCGTCCGCATCTTCTCAGAGCGGCCTGCGGGCCTTTCCAGCGCGGTTTTATGCCATTACTCCACCGTCACGCTCTTTGCCAGATTGCGCGGCTTATCCACATCACAGCCGCGCAGAACAGCCATATAGTAGGCAAACAGCTGCAGCGGCACAATGAGCTGCAGCGGCATCAGGATATCCTCGTATTCATCCAGCCGGACCACCGCATCGGCCACACCCTCGGGCACCACGGCGTCCTTTGTGGTGAACAGCAGCACCCTTGCGCCGCGGCTGCGAGTCTCTTTGGCATTGGAAATGGTCTTTTCGTATACCTGCTTCTGGGTCGCCAGTGCGATCACCGGCACGCCATCCGTGATCAGACTGATGGTGCCATGCTTGAGCTCCCCTGCCGCATAGGCATCCGAGTGCACATAGCTGATCTCTTTGAGCTTAAGGCTTCCTTCCAGCGAAAGCGCGTAGTCGAAACCACGCCCGATAAAGAAGCAGCTCTGGGTGTTCACATAGCGGCTGGCAAGGTATTTGATCTGCTCGCAGTCCGCCAGGCGTGGCTTGATGACCTCCGGTGCATGCAGCAGCTGCGCCGTATAGCGGCGGGTCTCCGCCTCGCTCAGTCGGCCGCGCGCATAGGCCAGACGCAGGGCAAACAGGTACAGCACACACATCTGCACCGTGTAAGCCTTGGTGGAAGCCACAGCGATCTCCGGCCCCGCATAGGTGTACATCACGTAGTCGGCCGCGCGCGCAATGGAACTGCCCACCACATTCACGATAGCAAGCACCGGCACGCCGCGGCTCCTGGCCAGCTTGAGTGCTGCCAGCGTGTCGCTGGTCTCGCCGGACTGGCTGATGATGATGACCAGATCATTCTTTTCCAAAATCGGGTCCCGGTAGCGGAACTCGCTGGCAATGTCCACCTCGGCAGGCACACGGGCCAGCGCTTCAATGGCAGATTTACCCACCATGCCGGCGTGCATCGCCGTGCCGCAGCCCACCAGATGCACCCGGCCAATGCCGCGCAGTACCTCGTCCGTCAGCGCCGGGATGCGTAGCTCCGGCATTCCATCCTCCACACGGGGGCTCACTGTGGCCGTGATGGCGGCAGGCTGCTCGTTGATCTCCTTGAGCATGAAGTGGGGGTAGCCGCCCTTCTCAGCCGCTTCCATATCCCAGTCTGCCGTGAGCTGCCGACGTTCCACCGGCTCACCAAATTCGTTGTAGAAGCGGATGCCCTCAGCCGTGCAGACGGCCATATCGCCCTCTTCCAGCACGCTGTATTTCCGGGTATATTTGAGCAGCGCAGGGATATCCGATGCAATAAAGTTTTCGCCTTCCCCCCAGCCGACGATCAGCGGGCTTTCCCGCTTGACCGCAAAAATGGTGTCCGGGTAATCGAAGAACAGCACCGCCAGCGCGTAGCTGCCGCGCACCTTGGAAAGGGCCTGCTGCAGCGCCCGCAGCGGGTCGCCGGTATAGCAGCTGTCGATCAGCTTTACCAGCACTTCCGTGTCGGTCTCGCTCTGGAAGGTATAGCCCTTTGCAGCCAACCGCTCCTTGAGCAGCCCGTAATTTTCAATGATGCCGTTGTGCACGATGCTCACACGCGGCGTGGAATGCGGATGGCTGTTCACGTCGCTGGGCTCGCCATGGGTAGCCCACCGGGTGTGGCCGATGCCGCAGAAGCTTTGTGCCAGCTGCTGCGCTGCCAGCTTTTCCCGCAGGGCTGTGAGCCGCCCCTTGCTTTTTACTACGCAGATCCCTCCGTCCAGCGCAAGCGCCACACCGGCGGAATCATATCCGCGATACTCCAGCTTTTCCAGACCATCCAGCAGCACGTCCTGCGCACTGCGCTTACCGACATAACCAACAATGCCGCACATACAAAACACCTCCATACCGACCGCTCCCACGCAGAAAGGCGCAGTGACACACGGTCAGCTCTCTTGTACAGTTTATGTTCTTGTATGGCTTTCTTTGAAGGGATCTGTTGCGGTATTGCTGCCGGTTTTTGCCCTTCTCTGCGGCTGGTCTAGCCCTCAGCCGGAGAAACATCCGCCGAATCTTTCGATGATTCCTCTCCTCGTCACCCTCGCGGCTGTCACCCGCGTGGCCCGGCGCTTTGCGTTACCTGTGTGCTGCGCTCTCCCCTTTCTGATGCCTCATTATAACACAAAGGCTGGCTCAACGCCAGCCCAGAGTTTTATGAAGTTTCGGCCGCCAGACCAGCCGGTACATCATGAGCATGTTGTGCAGTGCCCGGTCGTACAGCACAAAGGCAACGTTGCCCATGGCCAGCGTTGCCAGCGATACCGCCAGTGCCGTGGTACGCAGCTCCTGCGAAATGCTGCCTGCCGGTACCAGCAGAAATACCAGTCCATACATGGCCAGCACTGCGCCGTTGCACAGCAGCAGCTTGCAGACAATGCGCAGAACAGCAGGGCGGATGCGCTCAAACTTCGGCTTTGCCAGCGGGTAATACCCCAGCAGGAACACGAAGATCAGCGCCACTTCCTTATCCGGCACAAAGAGCAGTGCCAGCAGGCTGACCGCAGCGTAGGCCGTCAGGGCCAGCTGCATCCCGCACTCCACGCAGACTGTTGCAACAAGAAAGCCCGCCACTGCAGGCGCAATGAACATGGCAATGGGGATTACGGCCCCCAGCAGCATCAGGGCGACACACAGTGCCGTCACGATGCCGCAGTAAGCCATGCCCCAGCTTTTTTGATGTTTCCGATTCATGGGATCTCCCAGTTTTCCCTCTCAACGCCTGCTTCCAGCGGCTCCACCGCATGATGCAGGCCCAGCAGCATGATATTATCCAGCAGACTGCGGTTCAGCTTGATGTCCAGCATACTGTACACCCGGATCAGGTCGTTGGCCACAGCCAGCGCCTGACGGCGGGCATTTTCCATCGCAGCAGACTGCCCTTTCAGCTCATTCACCACGAACACGTTGTAGCGGCCGCTTCGCTTGTCCGTTTCAAACCGCTCAGCCTTATCCAGCAGATAGAAGATGCGTCCGATGCTGCTGCCAATGTAGCGCATGCTCTTGCGCTGGGTGGGGTCATCGGTGGCAAGGGTGGAATACAGGGCACCATAGATGTTGCTCATGGGTTCCGCTGCGAGGGTGTAGTTTTTGGCGCTCAGTTCCATCTGCGTCACAGCCTGCTCCCGCTCCTGCACGAACAGGCGTTCCAGTGCCGGGTTCTCCTCCACGGCACGCATGTAGGCGCGGCGCAGCAGCAGCCGGTCCACCGCACGGCGCAGACGCTTGAGCGGCTTCAGCTCACTGTATTTGCGATCCTGCAAATTGTGCCAGCCCAACAGCACCTCCACCTGTGCGGCCAGCCGGATGCCCTGGGTCTGGCACATGAGCCTGCGCCAGGCCAGTGTGCCCGGGACCCGCTTGCGCTGGCAGGTGGCCTGCCGCCCGGCCAGACTGTCCGAAAGGATGGCAAACAGCACGCCGTTGCTCCGCAGCAGATGACAGGAATATAATCCGTATGCCTCGTACAGCTGGCGCCGCACCCCGCGCAGATACCGCAGGTAGATATTGTAATCCCGGATGGTGAGCTCCGGCAGATATGGCCGCATCCTACCCTTCATATACACCTTTTCCTCCTCGGAAGAACCGCAGAATAGTAAGGTAAGTATAATCCATTTTCAGCCCGGGTTCAACCATCCTTTGTAAAAAGAGCATGAATTTGTCTCATCTTTGCAGAACACGGCACTGAACATGGGATAAAACTTTCTGTGTGTGCGTCCGTTTCCCCTGCTTTGGCAGGAATTTTTCCGTTTTGATTTTCCCGGTAATTACCGGCTGTAATGTAAAAAGCCGCACGGGACAGCTCCGGTGCGGCAGGTAACATTTATCAATTACTTCTTGTCAAAGCGGTTCGGCGCAGTGCGCTTGCCGTCAAAACCGTTTTTCGGCATGGGCTTTGCGGTGTGCTCAAACTTGGGTGCATTGTAGTACATATACAGCTGGCAGGGGATCATGCCATTATACATCTTGCGGCGCTTGTTGGCACGCTTGCCGTAGTGGGTCTCAAAATCCATATCGGCAGTGATGGCGTACACGCCTGCACAGGGGTGTGCTTCCATCTGCCGGCCCAACGTGCGGGCCAGCTTAGCGGCACCTTCAATGGTGCTCATGCGCTCGCCGTAGGGGGGATTCGTCAGCACGATGGCCTCCTGCTTTGCAGCAAAGTCGGCCACATCAGCCACTTCAAAGTGGCAGCGCTTTTCCACACCGGCCAGCTTGGCATTGGCATTGGCCAGCGCCACAGCAGCAGGGTCGATGTCATAGCCGAAAGCTTCAAAGCCCACGTCCAGCTTGGCCTCGGCCAGTGCCTTCTGACGCTGCTCGGCCCAGATGGCTGTCGGCACAAAGCCATAGCGCTCGGCAGCAAAGCGGCGCTTCAGGCCGGGGGCAATGTTCATGGCCTTCTGAGCGGCTTCGATCAGCAGCGTGCCGCTGCCGCAGAAGGGGTCCTCCACCAGACTGTCGCGGCGCACACGGCCAAGGTCTGCAATGGTGGCTGCCAGGGTCTCGCGGATGGGCGCCTCCATGGCGTTGCGGCGGTAGCCGCGCTTATGCAGACCATCGCCGGTGGTGTCCAGCATGATCTCACACTGATCCTTGCGCAGCATGAAGCGGATCTTGTACTCGGCACCGGTCTCGGGCAGCACAGAGGTGTGGTGCTTTGCCATCAGGCGCTTGACCACAGCTTTTTTGATGATGCTCTGGCAGGCGGGCACACTGGACAGCTGGCTGTTCAGCGAAGAGCCGGTGACCGGAAAGGCTGCGTCTGCGGGCAGCAGCTCCTCCCACGGGATATCGTACACACCGTCGAACAGATTATCGAAGGTGGTGGCCTTGTAGCGGGCCAGCAGCAGCATCACGCGCTCCACCGTGCGCAGGTTGAGGTTGGCCGCGGCGATCATATCGGCACCGCCGGCAAAGCTCAGACGGCCATCCTCTACCCGGATGTTCTCTGCGCCGATGCGGGTCAGCTCAAATTTTGCAGTGGACTCGCACCCGAAAAAGCAGGGAGCGATCAATTCAAATTTTGCAGGCATTGCAATTCCTTTCTTTCAGCGAAAAAACAGACCTGCCCGATCAAATGAGACAGGTCTGTTCCATCCTTTTGACTTAGAGCGGACTGAGAAGAAGTGCCG
>ULXT01036246.1_pt1 | contig 12672 bp, 9 predicted proteins | sample 1961571 | NCBI WGS metagenome assembly ULXT01 (sample SAMEA4835846, study PRJEB28245) | human gut metagenome | biome: gut microbiome; material: fecal sample | place: Denmark | collected 2008
TCGTTTTTTCAAACCCGCTGCGTGCCGCTCTTATAAAACCGCGTGAACGTTTCCACAGTCAGCCGGACTGCCCGAACAGTCCGGCTGACTGTTTTTTCTGTCCGGCTGACAGGTTTTCCGGTCAGGGCGACCGTTTCCAAGCCCGTTTTCCCCGCGTTTTTCCGCAGTCTGGAAACCTTTCTCCGCGCACTTTAAAAAACTCTGAAAAATGACATAATTAAGATAAAAGCAAAATTAATTTTCTTTTTCAGCCATAATAAAATCTAAATCAATTAAAAAGTATTATCTTTGCGGCTGAAAAGGGGATTCATAGCAACCAACACAAGACTTGAAACCACCATTAGACATTTTTTATCACTACAACCATAAACCAAACGTAATGAACAAGCGAATGAACTTGTATACAAGCGTCATCGTCGGCGTTCTTGTATCAGGTATGGTTACGTCGTGCAGCATCGACGACGTATACGACCTCGACAAAGAGTTTGACATGACTGTCGGACTGGGCACCGAAGGGTTGTCGTTGAAACTCGGAAACACCGAGCACGTCATGCTGAACGACGTGCTCAACATTGAAGACAACAACCTCGTTGAAACAGACAACAACAACCTTTACTATCTGGTCAAAGAAGATTCCACTTCCTTCGATGTCACTGTGAAAAATGCCATCGGTAGCATCGAGCATGTCGAAATCAACTCTACGCAAGACGTCGTGAGCTTTTCAGATTTCGACAATCCCGGAGGGGCATCCAGTGTCCTTGTGGCCCAAGGCCGCAAGTTCTCGAAGACAGGCGTGGACGGCGAAAGCGCCATCGATGCCAACATCAACGACATCTCGGAGGACATCAATAGCCTGAAAACCATTTATCCGAAAAACTCTGTCTTCGACCTCAAGCTCGAAGTCACTCCCAGCAATCCCGCACTCGACTTCCAAATCGAGAGCGTGCATAACATGACACTCCAATTCCCTCCCTTCATCCACATAGAGGGTGCTGACGCCAACAACGTCCTCCACATCACCGACCGTGACCACGTCGGCTCGGCTTCCATCGTCCTTGAAGAAGTCAATCTCAACAACCTCGAATTCGGCGAGGGCCCCGAGGGCCTCGGCCTCCCCATCGAAACCGACAACGAAGGCAACCGCTACCTCTACATCACCGACGACATCATCATGCGCGGCGATTTCACCGTCACCTCCACCCGCGAACAATATATGCAGGACGGCGATGTGGTCAAAATGCGCCTCTACGTCGAACTGCAAGGCGGCGGACGCATCGAGGCTGAACGTGTGAAAGGCGAAGTAGACCCCGCCATCGATCCGGACATCGACCCCGTCCAAATCAGCGACGACCTGCCTGACTTCCTTACCGACAGCCGCGTCACGCTCAACATGCAAAACCCCACAATCCGCTTTGACATCGACGCCACCAAACTGCCCGTCCCGATAGAATTTTCGAGCCATGTCTCCTCTGTGGCCGACAACGGACAGACCCTCGGCGCCGTGAACCTGCCCGAGCAGGCCAAGAACGACATTCCCTTCGGAGCCACTTCCATTTACTATTACAGCCAGACCGGCGAGCCCTACGACCCGAACGGCATACCCGACGGAAGCCACAAGGAAACCGTCAGCAACCTGAACACGTTAATCCAGAAATTGCCCGACCACATCCAAGTCAACTGCAAGGACGGACGGGTCAACGTCAAGCAGAACGTGTTGCACGACATCCGTCTCAACAATACCTACACGGCCGACGTGAACTACAAAGTGCTCGTGCCTTTCCTCTTCAACGCCGGAACCACCATCGTCTACACCGACTCCATCGAAGACATGAACGACGACTTGAAGGACTACCAGACCAAGGGCATCGACATCACCGCCGACGCGTATAACCTCGTTCCCATGCAGCTCGAAGTCAGCGTCGAACCTATCGACGTCTACGGCCAAACCATCACCGGCATCGACGTGACGACCGACCGCATCCCTGCCGGCAACGGTGTCACTCCCCAAAAGAGCCCCATCACGCTTACGCTGAAGGCTGACAATCCCGCCGACATCTCACGCCTTGACAAACTGCGCCTGCACGTCGTCTCCGTTTCCGAAGCCACTGGCGAACTCCGCTCTGACCAGTACTTCTACTTCGACAACCTGCGTCTGAAACTCAAAGGACAAGTAATCGGTGATTTCAACTAACTCATAAGACTGGCTTGCATTATGAACAATATACTTAAATATACGACAGCGCTCCTGATCGCTTCCGCGGCCACCGGTGCCGCAGCCCAAGACCTGCGTTCTTCCTACTTCATGCAAACGTCGGTAAACCGCCACCAGATGAACCCGGCGCTGCTCGATTCGGCCTACGTGGGCGTACCCTTTCTCAACAACATCAACATCGGTACGACCGGGAACGTCGGTATGGCCGACTTTGTCTACAAAACCAACAAACCGGGCTACGACCTCACCACGTTCATGAATCCCGAAATCAGTGCGGGAGAGTTTCTGGGCAACCTGCACGGGAAAAACCGCATCGACCTCTACGTAAACCTCAACCTCTTCTCGGTGGCCTTCAAGGCCTTCAAGGGTATGAACTCCGTCGAGTTAAACCTCAAATCGAACACCAACGCGAGCTTGCCCTACGAGCTGTTTTCCTTCATGAAAGAGACGGGCGCCCAAGAGCATTACAGCATCGACAATCTCGGCATCCGCACGCAAAACTACCTCGAACTGGCTTTTGGCCACTCCCATCAAATCAACGATCGCCTGAAAGTGGGCGCCAAGATGAAGTTCCTCATCGGAGCGGCATACGCGGACTTCAACGTGGAGCACATGGACGTAACCATGAACGGCGACCAATGGGCCATCCGCGCCAATGCTGAACTTTCGGCAGCACTGGGCAAATCGCAGTTCAGCTATGACGACGACAACGATCCGGCCACTACCGATCCCAACCGCGGCGGAAAAGTCGACGGAATCGACGACTACCAGTTTTCCTTGCCCGGTTTCGGTCTGGCGTTCGACCTCGGCGCCACATACAAGGTGCTGGACAACCTGACAGTCAGCGCCTCCGTCACCGATCTCGGCTTCATCAGCTGGCGCGACGTCAACAAAGCCAGCTCGCGCGGTGAATACATGTTCGACGGCTTCACCGACATCTGGGTCAGCGGAGAAAACAAGGGCAACAAAATCGGCGACCAGTTTGAAAGCCTCGGCGACGACTTAAACCGCGTCTTCTCTGTCTATGACGACGGAAAAGGAAAGAAAGCACAGGCACTTGCCGCCACCCTCAACATCGGTGCCGAATACACCATGCCGTTCTACGACAAGTTCCGCGTGGGCTTCCTCTACACCTCCCGAATCCACGGGCTGTACTCCTACCACCAGGGGATGCTTTCCGCCACCGTCCGCCCGCTCAAATGGATTGAGGCCAACCTGAACACCAGCGGTTCGAGCACGGGATGGCAACTCGGCGGCATGCTGAGCTTCTACATGAACAAGTTCAACTTCTATCTGGCTTCCGACCGCATGATCTGGGGCAAGTTCGGCAAACAGTTTATCCCCCTGAACCGCGCCAATACGAACATCAGCTTAGGTTTCAACATCCCGATGTAACGAAGAAATTCTTCTTTTTCCTTTCACGACCTCCTGTCAGTCTGCTGTAAACGGGCTGGCAGGAGGATTTTTATCCTGGCCACAGCGACGCTGAAAACCATCGCAGTCTCCGTTTTTCGCGCCGCTGCGGCCGCAACGTCTACCGCAGTGACAAGAAACGAGTCCGGCCTGACCCGTTTCTTTTGTGTTTCACGCCGTTTTCCGCATCGTTCCAACCGTCACTCCGTCAGCCGCCTCCGGATGAAGAGCAAGGGCATAAAAAACGGGTCTGACCGCAGGGGCCGACCCGTTGTACCTCCGCCGAGAATCGAACTCGGATCTAAAGTTTAGGAAACTTCTATTCTATCCGTTGAACTACGGAGGCAGTTTTTCGCGGGGCAAAGATACGCATTTCGCCCGACATGCCCCACCTCTCGGGCAATGAAACTGTCATGCCAACGGCCGTTTATGCTTCCACCGGCGGTGCGACCAGAGCCAACCTCCCGGCTGCCGGCGTACGGTTTGTTCCAACAGCTTCATGTATTGGTCTGTCAACTGAAAATCGGGCACCGACCGCACATCGTCGCTCATCAACCGGAACGTGGCCCGGTAATACCCGCGTTTCACCCGCTCCATGTCGACATAGTAAATGGCGGCATTCACCTTCTTGCCGATGCGTTCCGTACCTGTGAAGACAGGAGTATCCTGATTGAAGAAAGTGGTCCAGTCATGTATGTTCTGGACGCGCGGCGACTGGTCGGAGATAAAACCTATCAGCGTCGGGACGCCTTCGGCTTTCAGGTGCATGATGCGGCGGAATGCATCGTATTTCGATATGTTCTCGGCGCCGAAACGCGTGCGCAGGTGCTCGAACAGGCGGTCGAAGGCGGCATTGTTCAGCGGCCGGTAGAGCTGCGCACCGTGCGTCGCGGGATTCTTTATCCACAGCGGGATGGTCGAAACCCACTCCCAATTGAACACATGGCCCAGGTAGAGAAAAACGAACGGATGACTGTCAAACTGTTTTTCCACCTCATCGAGACCGACAAACTCCATGCGCCGGCGGATGTCCGCCTCGCTGATGCTGATCAGTTTCAGCGTCTCGAAAACGTAGTCGCAAAAACGGTGATAGAAATCGCGCGCTATGCGCCGCTGCTCGGCTGCCGATTTTTCAGGAAAGGAATTGGCCAAATTCGTACGCACCACGGAACGGCGGTAACGCCCTATATGATATACGAAAAGATAACATACGTCGGACAGGGCGTAGAGCACGCGAAAAGGCAGGCGCGACAGGGCCTTGAATCCCCGTTCGATGAAAAAATCAGCCAGTTTGCTCATGGTCCGGCAAAGGTAGGAAAAAAAAATCACCCGACTGGATAATGGCACAGATTTAATCACGGTGTGTAGTACGGACCTCACGCCTGGCTTCCTCGTTTCTTTTGTAAACTCATAGGGCGGAGAACATGTTGCCCGCGCGCTGTCCTCCCCCATGCCGCCGGCGACAAAACCAGCCAGGCCGCCCGGCACACGTTTTTTAAGCCTCATGCCGCACCTGCCAGGCCGTCCCGCTCATTCTGTCACTGTGACAGGAGCGACGGGCGCACCGCCCCTGAAAACCGTCACTGCGTCCGTTTTTTCCGCGCGGGCAGACCGCGCCTTCATGTCCCGGACAAAACAAGCCCTGACCCTCATCCGAAAACAGGAAAAAGAGAAGAAAGACACTTCTTCTTTTCCACTAATAAAGAATACGGAGGGAAAGGAACGGGTCATATAGGTGGTTTCTTCCGGATACCCCTTTCGCTTTTCTTTTTTCCCTTATAGGCTGTGGAAACGGTGGATAAGTTTCTTCGGAAAAACTTGCTCATTTCAAAGTCAGTGTTTTATTCACCGCTGAACGGTAGATTATCCACCGGTTCGTTACAGTCAGGAAATCCTTTCCCTGCCTGCGGTAGAGGTCGAGAGGGTCCTGTTTTATCCACACGCGGTGGAAAACTTTTCGCGCTGGGAAAAAATTTTTTCCAACCGGAGGATAAAACCGGGAGAAAAGGCGGAAAAAACGGGTGAAAGAGTGAAAAAGAAAACGAATGAACCTTACGTTCCGTGATTCGCTTTTCAGCTCGTTTTTCTAAGGCTTATCCCATGTTTTTCCTGCTTTTTTACACGGTGTTATTCACCGGTTTTTCGTTTGTCCGGGCGGAAGGATTCCGAAAGTCGGCTTTCGTGTCGGATAAGAGGCAGTCCGCTACGCGGCTACTGCCGAAAAATTACTACCTTTGTCGCCAACAGAAAGAACAGTCTATGAATCAAATGCCCCCTATCACCAAGAACTTGATTATTATCAACGTCATCGTTTTTCTGGCTCAACTTGTTTTCGAACGCTATGGCCTTGACTTGGCTCACATGCTGGGTCTCCATTTTGTGTTGGCCAATGACTTCAAGGTCTGGCAGCTCGTGACGTACATGTTCCTGCACGGTGGTTTTTTCCATCTCTTCTTCAACATGTTCTCGCTGTGGATGTTTGGCCGCATCATAGAGCAAGTGTTCGGGCCGAAGCGCTTTCTGCTTTATTATTTCGTCTGCGGCATCGGCGCAGGACTGATGCAGGAACTCTTTCAGTTCGGCCAGTACGGCATTGAGGGCATGGCCGCTTACGATATGGTAGACCTCGGCGGATATTCTATACCGATGGACATGTATCTCAACACGTGGACCACCATCGGCGCCTCGGGAGCCTGCTACGGCGTGCTGTTGGCTTTCGGCATGACGTTTCCCAACGAGCGGATTATGCTTCTCATTCCTCCTATCCCCCTGAAAGCAAAATACTTCGTCATAGGTTATGCGGCCATCGAGCTGTTTTCGGCCTTCACTTCGGGCGGCGGGCATATTGCCCACTTCGCCCATCTGGGCGGACTGCTTTTCGGTTGGTTGCTCATCCTTTACTGGCGCCATCACCAGGGTCCGCGGCGCGGCGGGTTCACCGGTTGGGAAAATTACAAGCCGCCCCGTCAGAAAAAGTCGCATTTTGAAGATTTCCACCTGCGCATGAGGGGGCTGTTCAGCCGCTTCCGTCGCCATAGGCCGTCGCGCGGATTTAAGGACCGGGGAGCGGACTACGATTACAACGCCCGCAAAAAAGCCCGCGAGGAACGCATAGACCACATCCTTGACAAGGTGAAGCGCTCGGGCTACGACAGCCTGACCGCGCAGGAGAAGAAAGAACTCTTTGATTACAGTAATAAATAATAACTTAGCTTTTCGTGCCAGCCCGTAAGCCTACTCGCCATTCTCAGGGGCTGTTTGCCCGGCTGATGATTGGAGCGCAATGGTGTTCCGTCGTGGGGCTATGGATGTCCGCCGCCTCACAGTACGTGTCGCCAGTGGCATTCCGCTACGCCAGTGTGTTCGGGTTGGCTTTTCCTGTCTTGCTTGCGGGCACGGCTTTCCTAATGGTGACGGCCTTGCTTTTTGCCCGCCGCACCGCATGGATTTCTTTTTTAGGCTTGCTGACGTGCGTGATGAGCATCCGTCGCTACGTACCTGTCAACCTGCCTTCTCCTCCTCCCCGCCACAGCCTGCGCGTGCTCACTTACAACACATATCGTTTCGGCAATTCCGCCCGCAATGAGCAGGACCGTAACGTAGTGGCCGACTACATGCGGAAATCCGGAGCCGACATTATTTGTTTCCAGGAAGGGCATACCACGCCCACCGACTGGGATAAATACATCACTCCCTTGCTTAGCCAATCCTATCCTTACCGGGATACCACGAACCTCAATTTCAACAACAACCTGGGCTGCTTTTCGAAATACCCCATCTTACGTAAGAAACTGGTGTACAGCGTGGGGTTCAATGCGTCGGTGGCCTATGAAATCCTGTGGCAGCACAACGACACCTTACTTGTCGTGAACAATCATTTTGCGTCGAACAAATTGAATCCGGAAGACCGGGATATGTATAAAAAGATAGTGAAAGACCCGGAAACGGCTCCCGTGAAATCCGGTCTCCGCCAATTGTTGAAGAAAGTGACCGACGCAGCCGTCATCCGCGCCCACCAGGCCGATTCGGTGGCCAGGTATATTGCGGTTCACCGTCGTGGCCGGTCGGTGATAATCTGCGGTGACTTCAACGATACGCCCATATCGTACAGCCGTCATCGTATGTCAGAAGGTTTTACCGATGCATACGTTGCTACCGGCTTTGGCGTCGGGCGTTCGTTCAACCGCGATGCCATTTTTGTCCGCATCGACAATATGTTTTGTTCGTCTGACTTGCGTCCTTATGGCGCCCATGTGGATAAGAATATCGTGGTTTCTGACCACTATCCGCTCTATTGTAATTTCAAACGTAAAGAAACAAAGAAATAAACGACTGTAAAGAAAAGGGACTATGCTGACACTCGATACCATCTACAAGGCTACGACGGTGCTCGCCGACGTAATCCGCCCTACGGGCCTGATACACACAGACAAGATAAACCCGCTTTGCGATGTCTACCTGAAACCTGAAAATCTCCAAGTGACAGGTTCTTTCAAGGTGCGGGGCGCCGGTTTTAAGATTTCGCAGCTCACCACGGAGGAAAAGCAGCGGGGTGTTATCGCCTGTTCGGCCGGAAATCATGCGCAGGGTGTCGCTTTGGCCGCCCGTCGTTATGGCATCCCGGCGCTGATCTGCATGCCCGCCGGAGCGCCTATTAGCAAAGTCGAGGCCACGCGCGAACTTGGGGCCGACATTTGTCTGGTCGACGGAGTTTACGACGACGCTTACCGCCGGGCGCTTGAAATCAACGAAGAGCGCGGCATGACGTTCATCCATCCGTTCGACGACGAGTTAGTCATCGCGGGACAAGGCTCAGTGGGGATGGAAATCCTCAACGACTTGCCTAATCTTGACGTGGTGATTGTGCCGATCGGCGGCGGCGGGCTTGCTGCCGGCGTCGCCTTTGCCGTCAAGAGTTTGAAGCCCGATGTGCGTGTCGTCGGTGTGCAGGCCGAAGGGGCGGCGAGCATGGTGACCAGCATCGGACACAATCAGATTGAGTGCCTGCCGTCCGTGCTGACCATAGCGGACGGAATTGCTGTCAAAGAACCCGGAAAAAACACCTTTTCCCTCTGCCAGCAGTACGTCGATGAAATCGTCACGGTCAGCGAGGACGAAATATGCGCCGCCATCCTTGCACTTATCGAACACCACAAACTCATCGCCGAGGGAGCCGGGGCGGTGAGCGTGGCAGCCGCTATGTTCAACAAAGTCGAACTGGCAGGAAAACATGTCTGCTGCATTGTGAGTGGTGGCAATATCGACGTGACGATTCTCAGCCGGGTTATCAACCGGGGGCTCATGAAAGGCGGACGTACCACAGAGATGTTAATCGAAATGCCCGACCGACCGGGGTCTTTGCTCGGTCTTTGTTCGGTCATAGTCCGTTTTGGCGCCAATATCATCTCTGTTCATCACGAACGTAACGGCGAGAGCCCTGACGTGAACTCCTGCAATTTGCGCATCGTTCTCGAAACGCGGAACGCGGACCACATCTCTGAAATCCATCGCGGCATTGAAGATGCCGGTTACTACATCATACAAGAAAAATAAGACACGACAATGAATCATACGCAGTCAAAAGAAGAATTGAAAAAGGCTATCCGTGAGTTGGCCAGTGCAAAGAACGCTGTGCTCTTGGCGCATTATTATACAGAGGGCGACGTGCAGGATATTGCCGATTTCGTCGGCGATTCGTTGGCACTGGCCCAAAAGGCGGCCGCTACGACGGCCGACATCATCGTGATGTGCGGTGTCCATTTCATGGGCGAGACATGTAAGATACTCTGTCCCGACAAGACTGTGCTCGTTCCCGATGCGGCCGCTACCTGCTCGCTGGCCGAGAGTTGCCCCGCCGGGGAATTTGCCCGCTTCGTAAAGGCCCATCCCGGCTACACGGTGATTTCGTATGTCAATACTTCGGCCGCGACAAAGGCGGTTACGGACGTGGTGGTCACTTCAAGCAATGCCCGCCAGATTGTCGAGAGTTTTCCTGAAAACGAGAAAATCATCTTTGGCCCTGACCGGAATCTCGGGTCGTATATCAACGCCATTACAGGCCGGCACATGCTCCTTTGGGACGGGGCGTGCCATGTTCATGAACGCTTTTCGGTCGAGAAAATCGCGGCGCTCAAAGAGCAATATCCCGACGCTAAAATCCTTGCTCACCCCGAATGTCGCGGCGCGGTGTTGAAACTGGCCGACGTGGTCGGCTCGACGGCGGCTCTGTTGAAGTATGCCGTCGAAAGTCCGGAGCGGACGTTCCTTGTGGCGACGGAGAGCGGCATTCTTCACGAAATGAAAAAGAAATGTCCAGCCAAGACTTTCATTCCTGTCCCGCCCGACGAGCCCGGTTGTGCCTGCAACGAGTGTAGTTACATGCGTCTCAACACGCTCGAAAAGGTTTACGCCTGTCTTCGCGACGGACAACCCGAAATCCACGTACCTGCCGATATTGCCGAAAAGGCCATCCGGCCCATCCAGCGTATGCTCGAAATGAGCAAGTGAGGCTTTAAAAAAATGGATAAACCTTGTGAGCGGAGCAACTTTACTTCTGTTGTTCCGCTTTTGCGTATTTGTCTTTTATTTCGTACCAGCGCGGAATTTTGAGTTCCCTGTGGTAAAAGCCTGAATAGGCTTTCTTAAATTTTGTGAGCACCTCCCCGCTTCGTTTCTCGTCTTTTGGTTTTTGTTTCAGTGTCCGGCTATGTAGACACGTTTCTTTTCTTGCGGACGCCGAAGTAGTGGGAGTTAAGGTATGCCCATTCCACTTGGTAGCCCAGTTTGTCCAGATGGGTTAGCATGGTCTCCAACGTGTGGCCCATCTTTTTCGTCTTGTCGCTCATATCGTGGTTGATGAGCCCCTCTACGTTTTCAAGCAGGACAGCCTTGGGATGTTTTTCTGAAACTATCCTTTCCACTTCAAAAAAGAGCGTTCCACGCGTGTCAGTGAAGCCTGATTTTTTCCGGCCGCCGAGAAAGCCTGGCAGGGGAAGCCGGCCAGAAGCATGGCGAAGTCGGGGATTGCTGAAGCGGGCACTTGCGTGATGTCCCCGTGGATTTCCTCATCCGGGTGGTTCTGTTTGAGAATTTGGATGGCAGCTGGCTTGATTTCGGAAGTGAACACGCATTTCGTTTCCATGCCGCGCGCGTGGGCGGCTTCCTCAACTCCTTTCCTTATCCCGCCAATACCGGTAAGCAGGTCTATGGTGCGTAAAACCAAAGTAGCGAAAGAATTAATGTGATGAGGTGTCTTTATCCCCGTCCGTCCGTTTCGATGAGACGGAGAAGGCGGTCGACGGCTTCGTCTTCGGGAATGTTGCGTTCGACGCACTGTTTGCCGCGGTAGAGGCTTACTTTGCCCCGTGCGGCGCCGACGTAGCCGTAGTCGGCGTCGGCCATTTCGCCCGGCCCGTTGACGATGCAGCCCATGACGGCTATTTTCAGGCCGACGAGGTGGGAGGTAGCGGCTTTTACGCGGGCCACTGTTTTTTGCAGGTCGTAGAGCGTCCGTCCGCATCCCGGGCAGCTGATGTATTCCGTACGGGTGGTGCGGGCCCGTGTGGCTTGCAGGATGCCGAAGGTTATGTGGTCCAGCTGCGCCGCAGCGATTTCTTTTTTCCCGGCCGGAGTCATGTTGAAGAGCATAAGGCCGTCTAAAAGTCCGTCGAAGACAAGGTTTCCGGTCTCAGCGGCTGCTTCGAGCATGAGGTCTTCCGTTTCTTCGGCCGGATGGCTGGAATGTTGGAAAACAACGACAGGATGGGTCAGCTGCTCGCGCCATAATTCGTGCACGAGGGCCCGCAGTTCGCCCATCCGGTTGGCATGGTCCGACTGGGCGATGACCACCACTTCGGGGTGGTGACGCAGACATGCCCTTACTTCCTCGTTCATTGCGGGGTAGGACAGGAAAAGAAATTTGGCTGCTGCGGGATTTGTGGACAGCGCCCAGAGGGTGTCGGGCGTGAAGACGGGATAGGTGTCTGCCTCTCCGTCCCACGCTGTGGCGTCGACAAGGTAGGGGCAGTCTTCGCGGTCGGCGCAGTCGGGCAGTTGGCTGCCACAATATATATAGTCCGGACGGACGCCCGGAGTGACAGGATTTCCTAAGTCGCCGACAGGATTTTCTGTCAGGGCGACAGGTTTTCCGGTCAGGCGGGTGCTGATGACGACCGGTGCGTTCGTGCCGCCGATGTTCAGCACGGGGCAGGTCGGCCGGCGTTCGGGACGGAGGTAGTCGAAGGCCGGTGCGGGCGTGCCGGGGATGAATTCATGCCCGGCGCGGCGCACGGCGTATGCGGCCAGTTTGTAGGCCACGGGAACTTCCTTTTCGGGTTCCTCGCTGAGCGAGACCCGCAGCGTGTCGCCTATGCCGTCGGCAAGGAGTGCCCCGATGCCGGCGGCGCTGCGTATGCGGCCGTCTTCGCCCTCGCCGGCTTCCGTCACGCCGAGGTGGAGCGGGAAATCCATGTGCTCCTCTTGCATGGCGTGGCACAGGAGACGGACCGAACGGACCATCACCACGGTGTTGCTGGCTTTGATGGAGACCACTACGTCGGCGAAACCGTCGCGCTGACAGACGCGAAGGAATTCCATGCAGCTTTCGACGATGCCTTCGGGGGTGTCGCCGTAGCGGCTCATGATGCGGTCGGAAAGCGAGCCGTGGTTCACGCCGATGCGCAGTGCCGTGCCGTGTTGGCGGCAGATGGCGAGCAGGCGGCGGAACCGCGTTTCGAGCCGTTCGAGCTCGGCGGCATAGTCTTCGTCCGTGTATTCCAGGTGCTTGAACGTGCGTGCCGGGTCGACGTAGTTGCCCGGATTGATGCGCACCTTCTCCACTATGGCGGCCGCCACGTCAGCTACGTTGGGATTGAAGTGCACGTCGGCCACCAGCGGCCGGTCGTATCCTTCGGCCCGCAGCCGGTCGCGGATCTGGCGCAGGTTTTCGGCCTCGCGGGTGCCTTGTGTGGTGAGGCGGACGTAGTCGGCGCCCGCGTCGAAGATGCGTTTGCATTGTGCCACACAGGCCTCGGTGTCCGTCGTGGCGG
>ULXT01057951.1_pt1 | contig 12447 bp, 11 predicted proteins | sample 1961571 | NCBI WGS metagenome assembly ULXT01 (sample SAMEA4835846, study PRJEB28245) | human gut metagenome | biome: gut microbiome; material: fecal sample | place: Denmark | collected 2008
TTTTGCAATAGAATATGTACTTTGGCAATCTCTTCTGCCAGCTCCTTATAAAGCAATGTGTTTTGGGTGCTGTAATCGGTAAGAGCAGGTAAATCCCAATTTTTGCGAAAGCTGTCTTGGTAGATTTGTATAAAACGTTCTTCTATCATGTTAGTTTAGTTCAGTTCGTTGTCCAAGTTTTCGTGATATTTCGGAGCGCAAAAGTAAGGAAAGTTTTTAGTTTTAAACGATTAATATGCTAACTATTCGTCCCATCAGGTATATTTTAAGCACAAAATGCCTACCTTTGGGCAAAATTTAGAGGCTTGTAATGATAGATAACACCGTTTTTCAAGATAAAACTGCCGTTTACTACACGTTGGGTTGTAAACTCAATTTTGCCGAGACTTCAACGTTGGGACAATTGCTTGCCGAGCAAGGCATTAGAAAGGCGCGCCCTGGCGAGAAGGCCGATTTGTGTGTGATAAATACCTGCTCGGTAACGGAGTTAGCCGATAAGAAGTGCCGTCAGGCTATACGTCGTATAGCTCGAAAGCACCCGGGCGCTTTTGTCGTGGTTACGGGTTGTTATGCTCAGTTGAAGAGCGACGAGGTCGCTACTATGCCTGAGGTCGATTTGGTATTGGGTGCCGAGCAGAAATTAGACTTGCCCAAGTATTTGCCCATGTTGGCAAAAGAAGAGCATGAAGCCTACGTTGTGACACCGTGGAAAGAAATTACGACCTTTTCGCCCTCATGTTCACGAGGTGACCGTACACGCTATTTCTTGAAGGTGCAAGATGGGTGTGATTATTTTTGTACTTATTGTACCATACCTATGGCGAGAGGTCGCAGTCGTAGCGGTACAGTAGAGCAGCTCACTGAGCAGGCGCGCCGTGTAGCTGACGAAGGAGGAAAGGAGATTGTTATTACGGGTGTCAATATAGGAGATTTTGGCAAGCGAAATGGCGAGACGTTTCTTTCGCTGATAGCATCACTCGACACAGTGGAAGGAATAGAACGGTATCGTATCTCTTCTATTGAGCCCGATTTACTGACCGACGAGATAATTGCTTTTGTTGCCTCTTCCAAACGCTTCTGTCCGCATTTTCATATTCCGTTACAATCGGGAAGCGACTCAGTGCTGCGTCTTATGAGGCGGCATTATGACACAGCTCTTTTTGCCGATAAGGTGGCAACTATCAAACGATATATGCCCCATGCTTTTATTGGTGTAGATGTTATTGCCGGCATGCGGGGTGAGACAGACGAGCGTTTCGAAGAGAGCTATCGCTTTATAGAGTCGTTAGATATTTCGCAGCTACATGCTTTTACCTATTCAGAGCGTCCTAATACCAGGGCGTTGACCATAGAACCCGTAGTGCCGGTACATGTTCGTCACGAGCGATGCAATCGTCTGATACAGCTCTCTGAGCAGAAATTGCATGATTTTTATGCCCGGTATGTGGGGAGTGTACGACAAGTTCTTTTTGAACAACCTGTGAAGGGACATCCCATGCATGGGTTTACCGATAACTATATACGGGTAGAAATGTCGGCGGTACCCGAAGCTGTCAATACAGTGCGCACCGTTGTATTGGGCGAGAGTAATGAGCAGGGCGATGCCCTCACTGCTCGTTTTATGGAGGAGTCGATATGAGGCATATAGCAGAAGATACGGCTTATTATCTACTCTATGGAGTATTGTATTTGTTGGCATTATTGCCATGGGCCATATTATACCTACTGAGCGATATACTATATTATATAGTATATTATATAATAAGGTATAGACGTAAGGTAGTACGTGCCAATCTTGAGATGGCTTACCCTTTAAAAAATGAACAGGAACGGCGAGACATAGAACGTCGTTTTTATCGGTTTCTGGCTGATTATGTTGTGGAAACCATCAAGTTACTGCATATAAGCGATGCTGAGACAAAACGTCGAATGCGCTTTGAGAATGCCGAATTGATAGACCGTTTGACAAGTGAAGGACGTTCTGTTATCTTATTATTGGGGCATTATGGTAATTGGGAGTGGATACCTTCCCTCACCATGTGGTGCGATAACAGTCGGTTTGCCGGGGGACAGATATACCGTCCGTTGCGAAACCGTTGTTTCGACCGTTTATTCTTACATTTGCGCACGCGATTTGGTACAGAGTGTATTGCCAAAAAGGATACTTTGCGTGTGTTGTTGCAGCATAAACGTAGTGGAAAGCCTTTTGTTACCGGTTTTATGGCCGATCAAACACCCTCACCATCCAATATTCATCACTGGACTATGTTTATGGGCATGCCTACACCGGTACTTACCGGATACGAAACTTTGGCCCGGAAACTGGATGCTGCCGTTGTATATATCGATGTGGAGATACTCTCTCGCGGTTATTATAAGGCTGTATTCAAGTTGATGGAAGAGCATCCGGCCAATAATACCGTGGGCTTCCCGGTAGCCGACCGTTATATGGCGGCTATGGAGCATACTATCAGCCGTTCGCCTCATGCGTGGTTGTGGACTCATAAAAGATGGAAACATTCTCATTTGTTTGTAAATAGTACGATATGAAATCTGTCGCTGTCGTAATACTCAATTGGAATGGAGCTTCGTTACTTTCGGAGTTCTTGCCCTCTGTATGTCGCTATACATCGCCAGATGTGGCCGATGTGATAGTGGCCGATAATGGTTCTACCGATCATTCATTTCAGTTGTTGGAGCATGATTTTCCACAAGTAGGGATTATTCGTTTTTCCCAAAATCATGGATTTGCCGAGGGGTATAATCAAGCTGTGAAACAACTGACAGACTATCGATATATAGTGTTGCTCAACTCAGATGTTGCAGTGTCTGAGGGGTGGTTAGAGCCTCTTTGGGATTATGCCGAGGCGCACCCCGAAGTAGGGGTTCTACAACCCAAGATACGCTCGTATCGCAATCCTTCGCAATTTGAATATGCCGGTGCGTGTGGAGGTTTCTTAGACTGTAACGGTTACCCGTTTTGTCGAGGACGTATTTTTGATACAGTAGAGGAAGATAACGGGCAGTATGACGATGTGACAGATATATTTTGGGCTTCGGGAGCCGCCTTGTTTATACGTCGCGACGTATATGTGGCTGTGGGGGGGCTTGATGCCGATTTCTTTGCTCACATGGAAGAGATAGATTTATGTTGGCGTGTAAGACTGGCCGGATATGCAGTGAGGGTTGTGCCTATGTCGGTCGTGTATCATCTTGGAGGTGCAACGCTCGACAATTCCAATCCCTATAAACTTTATCTTAATTTCAGGAACAACCTGCTTATGATGTATAAAAATCTTCCGGTTCGTGAGGGGCGTCGAGCTTTGTTTATACGCAGGCTTTACGATACCATGGCACTGTTCCGCTATTTACTTACTGGGAAATTTGCCTGTGTAAAAGCCGTATGGTTGGCACATGTCGACTTCAGAAGTATGCGTAGTATGTATACGGCTCAACCAGCTGAGAATATTTTGAAAGCAATTCCAGTGTGTCGTCATAATATTGTATGGGATTATTTTATCAAACATATACGGCAGTTTTCAGAACTTAAATAATAGGATATTGGCAAGTTAATTTTACAAAATAAACTGCCATGATATGATTCATATGCTTTTAAAATGGTTGTAAATACGAGTGGCTTTTCATAACTTCGCCACGTAGTTTACGATACCAACAGACACTCTATGCTATATTATAGTACTCGAAAACAATCGCCAATGGTCTCGTTGAAGGAGGCTCTCATGAGAGGTTTGGCTCCTGATGGAGGGCTATACATGCCGCAGACCATACGACTTTATCCTCCGGCATTCTATAAGAATATGGCCGGTATGTCGTTGCGTGAAATTTCATTTATCGTTGCCGAAGCCTTTTGGAATGACGATATTCCGGCCGATGTCTTGCAAGAGATAGTATATGACGCTATCAATTTCGATATGCCACTTGTCAAGGTGGCCGAGAATCGGTATCTTATAGAGCTGTTTCATGGCCCTTCGTTTTCATTCAAAGATGTTGGCGTTCGTTTCCTGTCTCGGTTACTGAGATATTTCGGTGGTAAGACCGCACAAAAGACTGTCAATATTTTTGCTTCTACTACCGGTGATACGGGAGCGGCTCTGGCTGAGGAATTTGCTGGCGTACCAGGCGTAAGGGTTTATATACTTTATCCGCATGCCAAGGTGAGCGATATACAGGAAAAACAGATGTCCGTGCCCAGTGGTAATGTAGTTCCAATAGAGGTTGATGGTACGTTTGAAGATTGTCAGAATCTTGTACGACAAGTATTTATTGATAAAGAACTTCGTCGTAATATTCTTATAACATCGGCCAACTCGGTGAATATTGCTAGCCTTTTGCCACAGTCGTTTTACTATTTTTATGCATATGCCAATCTGTTGAAAATGGTAGATAAACCAACCGATGTGGTGTGCAGTGTGCCTTGTGGTAGCTATGGTATTCTTGTGGCTGGGTTGATAGCCAAGCGTATGGGCTTGCCTGTGAAGCGTTTTGTAGCTGTTACCAATTGTAATGATACATTTGTGCGTTATCTGAATACGGGCGATTTTAGACCTCAACCTGTCGTGTCGACAATAGCTCGTTCAATGAATGTGGAGGCGCCTTCTAATATAGAACGTATAAGTGAACTGTATGTCAATGCTCATGACCGGTTGAAAGCCGATATAGAGAGTGTGAGCTATAATGATGAGCAGATTGGTGAGACAATACGCCGTGTTTATGGCGAAGCCGATTATTTACTCGACCCCCATGGAGCTGTTGCGTATAGAGCTCTTGAAGAGCGGCTTCGTCCCGGCGAGATAGGTATTTCGCTCGAGCCTGTACATCCGGCCAAGTTTGTCGAAAATGAGAAAAATATTTTAAATATTGATAAGCCTCTACCTTCGCAATTAGCAGATGTCATGAGACGCCATAAACGCAGTATTCCTATGTCGCCTCTTTTTGCCGATTTGAAGAAATTCTTGTTACAAGAAATGTAATCTAGCTATCGCAGCTTGAGAGTGTCTCCCGGAGACAGAGTAGCATCACGCCGCATTTTGTTTCGTTTGGCAAGATGTTTTAGTTGGATACCATATAGTTGGGAGATGTCAAGTAAGGTTTCGCCCTCTTTTACGACATGCAGATTGAAGCCCTCGGCAGCTTTTTTGTTTTTCTTTTCCAAATATACGATGTCGCCTGCCGATAGTGTAATGTCAGTTTTGCTATCATTGTAACGAGCCAGCTCCTTAGGTGAAAAGCCGAAGTCGGCAGCTATGTTTTGGTAAGTATCGCCTTCGAAAGCTTCGACGTATAGAAGCCCCCATGAGCGATATACGGCATGTCGAGGAGTAGCTATACGATATGCGGTTTCGTCGGTATCATCTTCTTTTTTCTCGATACGTTTTGTTTCCTTTACAAAGCGATTGAGGTCATATAGTTCTATGATGTTTATGAGCTTTTCGGCATATGAGGGGTCGGTGGCATATCCGTATTTTTTCAGCCCGCGAGCCCAACCCTTATAATCGGTAAGTTTTAGTTTAAATAAATTTTGGTAACGGTCTCGAAGTAAAAATTCAGAATGGTCGCGGTATGACTCTTCGGCACTGCGATATTTGCGGTAGCAATCGCGTTTGTAATGAATGGTAGCACCATCCCACTCATGACACTTTATGCCGAAGTGGTTGTTGGCTTTGCGTGATAGTTCGCTGGTACCGGCCCCCGATTCGAGCAAACCTTGAGCCAGTGTGATACTGGCTGGGATACCATAACGTTGTTGGTGTTCTTGTGCCAAGCGGTAGAACTTCTCGATATACGCTTCGTACTGTTGGTTGCGACGACTTTGAGCCGTTGTGTCGGGCATTAGGAGTAATGTTGCCACGACAATCATAATAAAAGTGACGATTCTCTTCACGCAGAAAAAGATTATTTGCCGAAAAAAGGTTTTGACGATATCCGATTTTCCGATGAAAACAGTTATATTTGTGCAAGTAGAGACAATGTAAGCTGTATGGAAAAAGCGAATATCGTTACAAATATACTCGTTTGCAGTTATAATGAGTTGACTGAAGAGCAAAAAAAATTGGTAGATTGTGCCAAGGAAGCTTCTACAAGGGCTTATGCTCCCTATTCGTGTTTTAGTGTGGGGGCTGCAGCTTTGCTTGATAATGGTGAAATCATAGAAGGTAGTAATCAGGAAAATGCAGCTTATCCATCGGGCATTTGTGCCGAACGTACCACACTCTTTTATGCTGGGGCGCGTTATCCTGACAGCCCGGTACGGAAATTGGCTATCGCTGCCATGAAAGACGGGGCATATATAGCTTTGCCTACAGCACCTTGCGGAGCTTGTCGGCAAGTTATCCTTGAGACGGAGAACCGTTATGATTCACCCATAGAGATATTGCTTTACGGGGAGGAAAAAACATATATTGTTTCTTCGATAAAAGAGTTGTTGCCGTTGAGTTTTGGAAAAGACAACCTTTGATTCCATAGTTTGTCGAGGATGGAAAATTATATTGTTTCGGCGCGGAAATACCGCCCGTCAACATTCAAATCGGTAGTAGGACAGAAAGCTCTTACTCGTACACTTAAAAATGCTATTGATGCCCACAAACTGGCGCATGCATATCTTTTTTGTGGCCCGCGGGGTGTGGGTAAGACCTCTTGTGCCCGTATTTTTGCAAAAACCATCAATTGCTTACATCCTACGGCCGATGGTGAGGCTTGCAACGAATGTGAGTCATGCCGTGCCTTTAATGAACAGCGGTCTTATAATATATTGGAATTGGATGCCGCTTCAAACAATGGTGTCGACGAGATACGTGCATTGGTCGACCAAGTACGTATTCCTCCGCAAGTGGGCGAGTACAAGGTTTTTATTGTCGACGAGGTGCATATGCTTTCTCCGGCGGCATTTAATGCTTTCTTGAAAACGCTTGAGGAACCTCCTCATCATGCTATCTTCATATTGGCAACTACCGAGAAGCACAAGATATTACCAACCATTTTGTCTCGCTGCCAGGTATATGACTTTCATCGCATTACGGTTGACGATATAGCAGAACATCTGCGTTATGTTGCAGAGCAGGAGGGTATCGCGGCTGAGCCCGAGGCCCTGAGTGTAATTGCTCAGAAAGCCGATGGAGGTATGCGAGATGCTCTCTCGATATTCGACCAGATAGCAAGTTTCTCTGCCGGGAATATTACATATAAGTCGGTTGTTGAAAATCTGAATATCCTCGACTACGAGTATTATTTCAAATTGACCGATGCTTTCTTGGCAGGTGATGTTCCCACGGCATTATTGGCATACAAAGATATATGTGACAAAGGTTTTGAGTCGCAATATTTTATAGTGGGTTTGGGCAACCACTTTCGCAATCTGTTGGTATGTAAAGACCCGGTTACCCTGCCGCTTTTTGAGATGGGCGAGTCGATAGCACAGCGATATGGAGAGCAGGCAGCTCGTTGTCCAGTGCAATTCCTATATAAAGCGATGGAATTGGCCAATACTTGCGACCTTAATTATAAAATAAGCAATAATAAACGCTTTCTGGTAGAGCTAATGCTTATCCAGCTTTGCCAGCTTGTTGCGGTTCCGGCCGAGGCTTCGAGTACATCTGATGCGCCATCATTACGACCTATTAAGCCTGCGACACCGGTTCAGGGAGCTTCTCATCAACCTGCCACTTCGCAGCCTCAAGCTGGTCAGCCTGCCTCTCGGCCTGCGACTCCGGCAACGCTTCGACCTTCTTTGTCGCAGCAGTCGCATCCTGCTGCAGCGGCTACACGTCCTAAAAATCAGGTGTCGAGTATGGGTAAGCCCCCCGTCCCATCGATACGTATCAATGCAACAGCTAAAAATGGTGAGGTTACCGAAGAAAAACCGTTACGCGATACATTTTTCTCGCAAGATGAGTTATTGCAATCGTGGAATAGTTTTGTCTCAACTATTACCGATGAGGTTGCATTATGTAATACGATGCGTACGCATTTGCCGCAGTTGAAAGACAAAAACATATGTTTGGTTATCGTCGAAAGTCCTATCCAGCAGGCACTGCTACTTGAAAAACAAGATGCTATTACCGATTTCCTGAGAGCAAAGCTCAAGAATGACTTTGTGACCATAGAGTTGGTTGTGCAGGCTTCGGAAGAGAAAAAGGTAACCTACGATGCTGCCGACATTATAGCAGCCATGAATGAAAATAATCCTAATCTCGAAAAGGCAATCAAGATACTTAATTTAGAGATGGAATAATCACTTCGCGCAGCAGCATGCTTATGTAAGGAGGGGACGTTCTGGCCTATACAAATTAAAAAGTGTGGAAAAGTATTGCGTAATATTCACGGGTTGATTACTTTTGTTTATACATTTATAACATATAACACACCGAGGTATGGCGACATCGTTGACATCAGTACTCATTATTTATACCGGCGGAACTATTGGTATGGCGCAAAACCCTGTTACGGGGGCATTAGAGCCGTTCAATTTTCATCATCTGTTAGACAATGTACCCGAATTACGGCTGTTAGGTTCTTCTATTTCAACCATACAATTTGAGCCCCCCATAGACTCGTCTGAGATTGAGCCGTCGCAATGGGCAAGACTGGTGTCTCTTATTTCAGAAAATTACGATTTGTTCGATGGATTTGTTGTCTTGCATGGAACCGATACTATGGCTTATACAGCCTCGGCGGTAAGTTTTATGCTCGAAAATTTGAGTAAGCCCGTTATTTTCACTGGGTCACAGCTCCCTATAGGAGTGTTGCGTACCGATGGTAAAGAAAATCTTATTACCGCCATAGAAATAGCGTCGGCAAAATATCCCGACGGTAGACCTATTGTGCCAGAGGTATGCATTTTCTTTGAGAATTCGCTTATGAGGGGCAATCGTACCAGCAAGATAAGTGCCGAGAATTTCAATGCCTTTGCTTCGCCCAACTATCCATTACTGGCACAAGTTGGTGTACACATCAGCTACGACGAAAGCGAGATACGTCGTCCCGATGATACTTTGCCTCTGAAAGCTCACTTCTTAATGGATACCAACATAGCTGTATTGAAGCTATATCCTGGAATAAGCCGTCAGGCTGTCCATCAAATTTTGAATATCCCGGGCTTGAAGGGCGTTGTGATGGAAACATTTGGAGCGGGCAATGCTCCAAAGTGTGAATGGTTCTTGTCGGAATTGCGTACGGCAATACAGCGAGGCATTGTGATTGTAAACGTTACACAATGTAACAGTGGTAGTGTACAAATGGGATTGTACAGTACTGGAAATACTTTATTGGGATGTGGGGTATTGAGTGGCTATGACAGTACTACAGAAGCTGCCATTGCTAAGTTGATGTTCCTTTTCGGTCATGGTCTTTCGCCCAAAGAGGTAGCAGCCGCAATGAACCGTTCTTTTGTAGGCGAAATAACTATTTCTGACTAAGATTCTCTTTAATGGAGATATATACATGCTCTTATAAATGAGCATAAACAAAAAATGGTCGCCCCGTTTGTTGTGGCGACCATTTTTTTGTTTGTTCTCGCAGCTTATTTGCGAATACCAAGTTCTTTGTTGGCGATGATGGCACGATATCTGTTGATATCTTTTCTCATCAAGTAGTCGAGCAAACGACGACGTTTACCTACCAACATTTTCAAAGCCCTTTGTGTCGTATAATCTTTATGGTTTGACTTCAAGTGTTCAGTCAAACGAGAAATACGGTACGAGAATAATGCTATCTGAGCCTCGGGAGAGCCAGTATCAGTATTGGACTTTCCGTATTTCTCAAAGATTTCTGCTTTTTTCTCAGCGGTTAAATACATTTCCTTTTGAGTTTTATAGTTGTTATATAAATCTTTTGAGCGCACAAAGGTAGCAATAGTTTTTATAAATGCAAAATGGTTGTGTATAAAAAGTTTCCTTTAATGTGTGTAGATATTTGGGTGGCTGGCTATATCATTTTCTTTGGCTGTTGTGAGTATCGATTTTATTGAGACGAGGTGTGCCGATTTGTTGATGCGTAGGCCGTTGTGACATATTTGAAGATATGAGTCTGGTATTTGAAAAGCTAATGTAATTTGTTGTAAATATGTAATTGTATGATATGTGTAGAATATGTTGTCTTTTTTTGTACCTTTGCACCGCCAAAAAACAGTACGGCAATTTACCGTATATTATTGGCATACGTTCTATTATATATAAATTCAGTAGGTTGTTATGCAGAAAATCAGGAACATTGCTATTATTGCCCATGTCGATCATGGAAAAACGACGTTGGTCGATAAAATGCTTATGGCCGGTCATCTTTTTCGCGAGAACCAGAAAGCCGGTGAGTTGATACTCGATAATAATGATTTGGAACGAGAACGAGGTATCACGATTCTTTCTAAGAATGTGTCTATCAGGTATAAAGATTATAAGATAAATATTATTGATACTCCTGGACACGCCGATTTTGGTGGTGAAGTAGAGCGGGTACTCAATATGGCCGATGGTTGTTTGTTGCTCGTCGATGCTTTTGAAGGTCCTATGCCGCAAACTCGTTTTGTATTGCAAAAAGCAATAGAGATGGGCTTAAAACCAGTTGTGGTTATCAATAAGGTTGATAAGCCTAATTGTCGCCCAGATGAGGTACAAGATATGGTGTTCGATCTGATGTGCAGCCTCGATGCTACGGAAGATCAGCTTGATTTCCCTACAATATATGGTTCGGCCAAACAAGGTTGGATGAGTACCGACTGGCGTAAGCCTACAGACAACATACAACCGTTGCTCGATGCCATTATAGAGTATATACCAGAGCCTGCTTATCTGGAAGGACCGGTACAGATGCTTATCACGTCGCTCGATTATTCATCGTATGTAGGACGTATCGCTGTAGGCCGTATCCATCGTGGAGAGTTACGTGAGGGTATGGAAGTAGCTTTGTGTAAACGCGATGGGTCGGTGGTGAAACAACGTATCAAAGAGCTCGACCTTTTTGAGGGTATGGGACGTACCAAGGTCGACCATGCTACCTGTGGCGATATATGCGCATTGGTTGGCCTCGAAGATTTTGAGATTGGCGATACAGTTGCCGATGTCCTTAATCCTGAACCCCTTAAACGTATTGCCATTGATGAGCCTACCATGTCTATGACTTTTACCATCAACGATTCTCCGTTCTTTGGTCGTGATGGCAAGTATGTTACTTCCCGTCATATAGCCGACCGGTTGGCTCGTGAGTTGGATAAAAATTTGGCTTTGCGAGTAGAGAAGGGTCCCAAAGAGGACGTCTGGAATGTGTATGGACGTGGTGTGTTGCACCTCTCGATACTTATTGAGACCATGCGTCGTGAAGGGTATGAGTTGCAGGTAGGTCAGCCGCAGGTTATTATCAAAGAGATAGACGGTAAGAAGTGTGAGCCTGTAGAGTTGCTCACTATCAATTTGCCTGAGGAATATTCGAGCAAAATCATAGATATGGTAACTCGCCGTAAGGGCGAGATGACCTCTATGACGACACAGGGAGACCGGTTGCATATCGAGTTTGTTATCCCGTCTCGCGGTATTATAGGATTGCGTAACAATGTGCTTACTGCTTCGGCCGGTGAGGCTGTAATGGCGCATAGATTTTTGGAGTATCAGCCCTGGAAGGGCGATATAGACCGTCGTACAAATGGCTCGCTCATAGCAATGGAGTCGGGTACGGCTTATGCTTATGCCATAGACAAGCTGCAAGACCGCGGGCGTTTCTTTATTTTCCCACAAGAAGAGGTTTATGCCGGACAAGTGGTGGGAGAGAACGCAAAGGAGAACGATATTGTTGTGAATGTCACCAAGTCGAAGAAACTGACAAATATGCGGGCTTCGGGGTCTGACGATAAGGTAAAACTGGTACCTCCTGTAGTGTTTACCCTCGAAGAGGCATTGGAGTATATCAAGGAAGATGAATATGTAGAAGTTACTCCGCATCACCTTCGTTTGCGTAAAATCATTCTTGACGAGATAGAGCGTAAACGTGCCAACAAACAGTAATCGCAGGTTGCTGTGTAGATATAATCCGCAATGTATTTTATTATACGTTGCGGATTTTTTGTTGGTTTCTTTACTCTCTTTAGGGTCGATGCCTTTAATATGCGCGGGGAATAGTATATCTTTACGCTCACAAAGAAACACCGGTATAAAAAAGGATTAATTATATATGAAAGAGAAGAAAAATGTGCTCCTCACCGGCGCAACCGGTGTAATGGGAAGTGCGGGTCTCAAAGAGCTGGTCAAGATGCTCGATAGAATAAATCTAACTCTCCTCGTAAGACCTTCTGAGATAAACAAGAAGAAAATGGTACCCTATATGGCGATGCCCGGTATCCGTATCGTTTGGGGTGACCTTGTTTCTTATAATGATGTGCAAGCAGCTGTTGCCGATGTCGATATAGTATCTTGAGTTCAACTTATAAATGCAACTTTTTGGGTGCGG
>ULXT01021255.1_pt1 | contig 12435 bp, 7 predicted proteins | sample 1961571 | NCBI WGS metagenome assembly ULXT01 (sample SAMEA4835846, study PRJEB28245) | human gut metagenome | biome: gut microbiome; material: fecal sample | place: Denmark | collected 2008
ATCCCAAATCATCGCACGATAAATTCAAAACAGCTTCTGAATTTATCAATCTGCGAAAATCCGCGTTGTTCTGCGTTTCCTTTATCTCATCCTTTTACTTCACCGTCAAGGTCTCGCCTGCGGTATAGCCGCTATACTCGGGAGCGTATGCTGACTGCACCGTAGCACTTCCTGCCTGATACGTTCCGGCACGGTCGATATAGACGGTATATTCCAACTGGTAGGTTCCCTTCTGCATCCGGTCGATAAAGAACGAAGTAGAAGCATCGCGACTTACCCGGTAATAACCGATACCTCCGCTCCAGCTATATCCGGAGAGCTGCTGCTCGGGCTCCATACAGGCGGCACGCTCGTCTTTCACTTGCACGAAGTCCATATCCCGGTCTGCCGAAACAGTCAGACGCACCGTCACCTTATCGCCTACATGCAACTCGGCATTGCGTGAAAGGGCTTTTCCGTCACGATAAAGCGTACGTTCGATTTGCAGACCGGTTCCTTTCGAAGGCAATACCTTGTCCATATCCTCCAGGTATTGGGCGTAAACGGCTCCCCATCCCAGTCCTTCACCGGTACGGCTGATACGGATGTCATCTGCCTCGGCATCGGTTCCGGTAAAGGTCTTCCGTGCATAGCCCAAGGCATCTTGCGGAGTCTGCCAGATAGTCTTGCCTACCGCAGCTTCCATGCTTCCGCCTTCACTCAGCGTATCACCTCCCATACACAAGAAAGCATATACGGCATCAGCAGTCGAAACAGAGCTTTCCCAAGCCTGTACCTGCTTCTGCTTCAAGAGCCATTGCTTCATGCCGTTCAGCATACTGGTGTCCGGCGCAATGCGGTAGATGGCTTCCATTGCCGCCACCTGAGCCGGAATCTTATAGCTTCGCCACGAATAGGCAGCTTTCGGCGTATCGAAATACAGGCCCATTTCTTCGGTGCCTACCAGATATTCCTTAATGGACTGTACCAATTCGGATGCCTGAGCGGACTTGCCTGCCCCCTGCATCACCAGGGCAATCATTGCTTTCTCACAGATGGAATAGTCTGCCGAACGGTTTTCCAGTTTCGCAATGAAATAATCATTCACCTGTCCGTCGGCATGATTTGCCGCCAGCTTGTCAATAGCACATATATACAGATAATGTACAATCTGCCCGTCAGGCCATACGGTCAGCTCATTCTCCGCTTCCCGGCGTTTCATCTGTTCGTATTCCTGTTGCGCTTCTTTTTTCAAGTAGTCGACAGCACGCACATACATGTTGCCCACGCCTTGGTCCAGCTTCATCTGCATGGCTTGCAGGCGTGCCAGCATCTCGACGATTTGGGTGGTAATATAACGGCTTCCTGTCATTCCCTTGTACCAGCTCCACGAACCGTCAGGCAGTTGCAAGGCTTCCAGTTTACCGATAGCTGTCTGCTGGCGGTTCGACATCGTATTCAGGTCGAAAAGCAAGGCAATACGGCGTTTCTGTTCCGCTTCATCGGTTGCCTCGGCAACCCACGGTGTCTCGGCAAGCAAAAGGTTCTTCAGGTCCTGGTTACGTTCCAGGTTGCTGAGCAAGGTTTCCTTCCCTGCTCCTTCAGCTTTCCACGTACGGAACACTTCTTCGATGCGCGGATTCGAACGGACGATGTGCGCAGCCAATGCATTGGCATAATATGCCGAAGCCCACGACAAGGCGTCTTCTTCCGAAGGATTTCCCATCACCGGAAGTGCCTGTACGGCATACCAGTCGGGATTGGCGGTCATCTCTACCGTCAGGCGTTTCTCTGTAGCGGTCTTGCTCTGCTTGTTGAACAATTCCTCGGCAGCTACCGATTTTGTTTCGGTTCCGTCCAGTTGTACGGGTACGGTCTCGGTCATCCATTGCTTATCAGTCAGCACCGGTACGTAATGTTGTTCCCCGTCGCTATATTCACCGGCTTCCGCTACGATTTTGCAGACCAGCACATCATAGGTTTCGGGCACTTCGAAAGTGAAATGCACCGTTCCCGTCTCGCCTTCACTTACCGAGAACGATTGCTTATCGTGTGCCACGACCTTTCCTGTAACCGGATCCGACCATTCAATGCGGGCGATTCCGGATACGGTTTCCATTGATAAGTTGACCAGCGAAGCCGCTATCACCGCACGGTCTCCCCTACGGATAAAGCGCGGCAAGTTGGGCTGCACCATAAAGGGTTTCGAGGTCTGGACCGTATCAACCAACAAGCCATAATCCATAGCCCGCGTATGGGCAAAGCCCAAGAAACGCCATTGGGTCAGGGCATCGGGCACGGTAAAGGAGACGCTCACATTGCCCAACGAATCGGTGCGCAGGTTGGGATAGAAGAAAGCCGTCTCGGCAAAGTTCTCGCGCAGGGCAGGCACCGGCATTTGTTCTGCCTCCGCACTTCCTACACCCTTCACATCGGCTATGCTGATTTGTATTTCACTTCCACCTGCATCCCCTTTCTTCATTTGGAAAGCGGGAGCCGGTGCAGCCATATCCGCCGCAACTGCGCCTTCCAATGCGCTCAGTTGTTTCACTTCTACCATTTCTTCCTGTACCATATTGGCACGGCTCATCATGATTCCCCTTATCCGAAAGCCTCCTAACCGTATCGAATAAAGCCTGCTATAGTCTCCATAAAGCAAGTCGAAGCCCTCGCCGGGATAGGTTATCGGGAAATCACCGTACATCCGTACTCGCTGGAATGCCGAAGCGAAATCGGCACGCACGTACATCGCCCGGCGTGGGAACGAAAGCCCGAAACGCCAGTCGTGCTTGCGCAACACGTCCAAAGAAGCATCGTAGAGCGTAGCCATCAGGTTGGCTTCCGCCGGCATCCCCGAAGGACGGGTGATGTGCAGCGTCCAGGTCTCTTGCCCACCCGGTTGCAGGCGGTCGCGGAACGTTTCCCATTTCATCACCAACCGCTTATCGGGTACGGGACGAGTCAGGAGCGACTGGTTCGTGTACAAATTCCCTTTGCGCATAAAGGTGAATGCTACGGTCACCGCATCGCCATACGCTTCACGATAAGGGAAACTGAACGCCTTAAGTTCCTTATCCAGCGTCACTTGCCGGGATTCGATACGCCGTTGTCCATCGTATACATCGATGAAGAGGCATACCCCTTCTTCGTTCGTGCCGATATAGAACGTGGGCGGCTCCTGGCTTCCGAAGCTATCGCCGTCCTGATAGAACCAGGCGGTTTCTTCTACCGGTGAGGTGCGGTCTGCCTTAGAGAAGAGCACGAAGTCCTGCTCTGCCGTGCAAGGGCGGCCCTTTTCATCTTGTGCCGAAACCTCTATGCGATACCTGCCCGAAGGCAATGCCCACACACCCGAAGGCACAAACGATTGCATCGACTCTGCCTTGCCCTCGTAGCGCAAAGCACCTTTCTTGCCCTCCTTGTCCAAGGCATACACCTTGTATGCCACTTCCACCTGCACGGGCTGTCCGTTCAGGTTCATCGCCTGCACCTGGATGCGTTCCTGCTTTTCGCGCATCACATTTGCGTTCAATCCTTTCAGTTGCAAGCCGAGGGTCTGTTTGCCGGCAGGCAAAGCCAGTTCGCCCTGACGGGTCTCGCCGGCACCGTCGGTCACATCCGCCGATACCTTATAGATATAATAGGTATGCTCCGCCTCGTAATCGGGTTCTGTCAGCCTGGCACAGATATAAAACTTGCCATCGGCATCGGTCTGCGTTTCGCCCGAAAGCAATTCTTCCGTTGCCCCTTGCCAGCGGAACCACGACATTTCGGTACAGACGATACGGTATTTCACCCGGGCATTGCGCACCGGAGCACCGGCATACGTCTTTGCCTCAGCCGATACCCGCACCGAATCGCCCATCGTATAGGCTTCCTTGTAAGGGTCGAACCGTACCTCGAAAGTAGGCCGTTTGTACTCGTCTACCTGAATCACCACCGACCGGTCATAACCTGACAGGTAATACTGGCCCGGAAGCAAATTATCGGGCAAGGCAAACTCGTGCGAAAAAACCCCGAACTCATCGGTACATACATCGGCTTCGCCCACATTCTGAGAGCCTCTGTAAAGCTTCAGTTTATCCTTGGCATACGAAGCCACATGGATGGAGTCTCCCTCCTGCCCGTATACCACACCCGATACATATACCGTCTGTCCGGGACGGTACAACGAACGGTCGGTAAACAGGTCGGCTTGTTTCTTCCACCCTTCCGAAGCCACATCCACTATACCATTGTTTGTGCTCAACCGGGTGATAGCCATAAAGTCGTGCCCGGGCGTACGCACATTGTAATAAGCACCGGTCCGTTTCGGCACTTCAAACGCCATCCGTCCCTGCGCATCCGTCCGGTGCACGTTCCACAAGGCATAGTCTGCCTTCGCATCGTAGATATTCAGCTGGTAGGTCACTATCTCCGCACCCGGAACAGGACGCCCTGTCAGGCGGTCTACGGCTATAAACTCATGTTGCCTGCCCTGTACCGGTAGCTCGATGGCTTGATAGGGCGAGACAAACATCACCGCCGAAGCGATGCCTTTTTCCGCTCCCTTCGGGATTTGCTTTAGCATATAGATGCCCTCGCCGGGCAATGTATAGCGCAACACGGTATCGCGCCGCTGGTAATCCTCCGTGGCGCGGAGGGCATAGAAGCGGCTGGAAACCTTCGTCCCGTATTGCTTGAGCAAGGCATCGCGGTCGGTCTCTTCGCGGAACTGGAGCTGTGCCGCCGTGGGTGCAAGGTTCAGGCGATAGAGTTCGAGCGTAACGCCTTCGATATTGGCATACGTCACGTTCGCATCGGTTTCGTAGTTCGGATAAAGGAAAGGGATATCCACGTTCAGCATCGGACGGGTGATGTAGTCTATCTGCCCCTGCAAGTCCTTTGCCCATTCGCCCTTGGAGTACTTCGCCAGCCCTTCGCGAGCCGTCTCCACGGCTTCTTTCAAGCGGTTGGCATCGCGGTAAGCCACCACCAGCTTCACGTATGCATCCGCACATGCAGGCTGGCCGGCATACGTGTCAATCAACCCGTGCAGACGGGCAATAAGCTCATCATCCGTGAGGCGGTACGGTTTAAAATTGTCCATCCTCCGTTTCTGGAACCAGAGTTTCGCCACTTCGGTGAGCAGGGCAGCCTCCCGGTTCTGTGCTTGCTTATAATAATCTATCAGCCCGTCATACAATTCCATGCACGCTTTCGCCTTGGGCAGGTGCGCCGGACTATACAGGGTGGACATCTGCTGGATAGCCGTACGGGTGAGCAAGTCCAGCATATTGTCGCCGAAATACCGCTCGCTTTGCTTGCCCGATTCGGTCATCGGGCGGAACTCTTTGGCTGAAGTGCGTCCCAGCACCTCCTTGGGAGCCACCGAAGCACGGAAACAAGCGATAGCCGCCTCTATGCTGTCCGGTTCGTTTGCCATCATCCAAGAGCCCACAATGCTATGCAACACGGCACGCCCTACGGTATCGTTTTCCTCCTCAGCCCATTGCCTCAACGCTGCATATTCCACTTCGGCGCTATCGGGCGTAAGCGAAACCTGCTGGGAAGCCCGCACCAAGTGCGACTTCATCAGCTGAGGCAGGTTGCGTTCTGCCTTCGCTTTTGCATAAATCTTCCCTGCCGTAGCGATGACCGACTTAGGCAGGTCTTTCTTCTGATACATTTCCACTTCTTTCCATAGCTGGTCGTAGCTCTGTGCCACCCCCAGTAAAGGAAACAGACCGATGAACATCATCATCAGCCAGGGCAATCGTTGTTTCGTCTTCATATCCATTCAATTTGGTTTTATAAAGAAACGAAATATTTTCCGAAACACTGCATCTTTTCCATTAAAATAAACCAAAAAGGGAAGAGAAAAAGGCTGCTCCGAGAAACAAAGCAGCCTTGCCTGGAAAAGCTATCCGGTTTCATAATAAGTTTAGGCAGGCTAAAACTGTAATTTTAGCCCGCCTAAACTTTAGTTTCACCTTGCCAAAACTAAAGTTTCACCCTATATAAACTAACATGAAACTCCGTCTCTCCGTTTATGGCAATCATTTTTAAAGACTTACACATACTAATGAATCGTGACCATCGTCGCTCCGAAACCATACTCGCGGAAGGATGCGTCCTGGCTGGAATAGTTCTTGTATTTACGCTTCAACTCGTCCAGAATCGCCCGGCGCAATACGCCGTCGCCTTTCCCGTGAATAAATACAATCCGTTGCCCTTTCTTGTTCTTGTATTCGTCCAGCGTTTTCCGGAATACATCCAACTGGTAATGAAGCATTTCGGCATTGCTCATGCCGCCGGTGTCATCCAGCAACTCGTGAATGTGCAAATCTATTTCCACAATGTCGTTCTTCACTTTCGGCTGGCGGTTCTTCGGCATTTTAGGCTTGTCCGATACGCTCTTCTGCAACAACGCTTCCTTGATGTCGTCCGCCGAAACAAAAACTTGCTTCGCCTCCTCATCATCGCGCACAATGTCGTACAACAATGCCGGTTCTGCGAAGAAATCGGTTTGCTGAAACGTATGGAGCTTATAAAACTTCACCGTATCAATGCGCAATTCCGTGCTGACCACCGGTTTCATCAGGAAAGTACGGTCGTCTTTGTATGCCAGCAACTGCACGGCAACATGTTCCATATTACTTAACTCGCTCTTCTCAAATTCCTCCAAAAGCTGCTTCATATTGGGAGCGACCGTCCCTCTGCTACGCAAAGTCCAGTTCTTTCCTTCCGCCGAGAGATACAGATAATCAATGAAATAATTGCTATCGTTCACCAAATAGGCATCGAAAGCCGTTGTAGAAATCGCCTTAACGTCTTGCGGCACGTATGCCAGATACACGTTCAGCACATCGTTTCCTTTTATTTCCGGGGCACGGTAAGTGACGGGCTTCTCCTCTTCTTCTTCCGGCTCTTCGTCCACCGTTTCCGGCACATTCGTTTTCTTGTTTGATTTCAACGGGATGTTGTAATCATCGGTCTCGATAACCACGCATTCTTTCACCAGCATCGGTATCTCGAATCCGTCTTCTCCCTCTACCAGCGCAATGTCTTTCCCTTGAAACCCTTTCACGATTCCGCCTCCCACTTCACTCAGGAAGCGCACTTTATCTCCTATTTTCATATTCGTTCTCCTTTTATTATATAGTCTATTGGAAGACAAAGGTAGAAAAATTATCCATTCAATTAACAAAACGTGTGTTACAACCCTCACTTTTACACTTTCTTTACTTGTTTATCCAGCATTTTCTTGATAACTTGCCAGCGATTTCTTCTAACTAATATATAATAGGAGGAAAATTATGAAAAAGGCTTTAAAAATCGCAGGCATCACGGTAGGCGTGATTCTTATCCTGCTTTTGGTTCTTCCTTTTGCTTTTCAAGGGAAAATAGAACAGCTTGTCAAGCAAGAAGGAAACAAGATGCTCAATGCTCAGTTTGATTTCGGTGCGCTCAACATCAGCTTGTTGCGCAACTTCCCGTCCGCTTCGGTCACACTGGAAGACTTCTATCTGAAAGGTGCGGGAGCATTCGAAAACGATACGCTCATCCAAGCCGGGGAACTGACCGCGGCGGTCAACCTTCTTTCGCTTTTCGGAGATAGCGGATACGACATTTCCAAGATTATCATCGAAGACACCAAGGTAAAGGCGATTGTACTGGAAAACGGACAACCCAACTGGGATGTCATGAAGGCTTCCGCCGAAACCGATACCGTACAGGAAAGCCCTGCCGAAAGCTCGCCTATCCGCATCAAGCTGAAAAAGCTGTCTGTCAAGGATTTGTCAGTAAGCTACGATGACCGTCAGGCAGGCATGTATGCCGCTATCGAAAACCTGAAAGCAACCTGCTCGGGAGACTTCGGAAGCGAACGGACCCTTGTCGACTTGGAACTGGAAACTCCCTCGCTTACGTACCGCACAGGCGGTGTACCCTTCTTAAATCATGCCGCATTGAAAGCCGACATGAATGTGGATGCCGACCTTGTAAACAAGAAATTCACCTTACAGGACAATTCCATCAGCCTGAATGCCATCAAGCTGAATATTGACGGATGGGCAGCCATGCAAAAAGACGGCATGGGAATGGACATCAAGTTGAATACGAATGAAGTAGGATTCAAGGAGCTGCTTTCGCTCATCCCCGCTATCTATGCGAAAGACTTCCAAGACCTGAAAACTGACGGAAAGGCTTCACTTACGGCATTTGCCAAAGGAACGTTGACGCAAGACCAGATGCCCCAGTTTGAAGTGGCGCTCAATGTAGAGAACGCCATGTTCCGCTATCCGTCTCTGCCCGCCGGCGTAGACGGCATCAATATCTCGGCTATGGTCAAGAATCCGGGCGGGAATATCGATGCGACCGAAGTGACTATCAGCCCCTTCGACTTCACCTTGGCAGGTAATCCGTTCAGCCTGAAAGCCATTGTAAAGACTCCCACCAGCGACCCCGACCTGCAGGCTACGGCTAAAGGGACACTCGACTTAGGCAAGATTAAAGATGTCTATCCGCTGGAAGACATGTCGCTTAACGGAACCATCCAAGCAGACATGAGCCTCGCCGGAAGGTTATCGTATATCGAGAAAGAACAATACGGGCAGATGAAAGCCGAAGGAAGCATCCGCCTGAACGGCATGAAACTGAATATGAAAGACATCCCTGCCGTAGACATCCAACGTTCCACCTTCACGTTCTCGCCCCGTTACCTGCAACTGAGCGAAACTACGGTCAACATAGGCAATAACGATGTAACCTTGGATAGCCGTTTCGAGAACTATTTAGGCTACGTCTTGAAAGGATCCACCCTGAAAGGGAACCTCAACGTGAGCAGCAATCACCTGAACCTGAACGACTTCATCAGTTCAGACACCACGGCAGTACAAACCCAAGCCCCAACCGACACAACCGCGGCAAGTTCTTCTTCCGGGGTCATCCGCATCCCCGAAAACATCGACTTCAACATGCAGGCAAACCTGAAAGAAGTATTGTTCGACAAGATGAAGCTGGAGAACGTAAACGGTACGCTATTGGTCAAAAACGGCACCATAGACATGCGCAACCTTTCTTTCAACACAATGGGAGGAAGCATCACTGCCAACGGTGCTTATTCCGCTCCGAAAGCCAGCCAGCCACGCCTGAACGCAGGGTTTGACATGAAGGACATCGGCTTCGCCCAAGCTTACCAAGAGTTAGGGCTGGTACAGCAACTGGCTCCTATCTTCAGCGGGCTGAAAGGAAACTTCTCAGGCAAGCTCCAGATAGACGCTCCGCTCGACGAAAACATGAGCCCCGTAATGCAAAAGGTACAAGGAAGCGGGAACTTATCGACCCAAGACTTGAGCTTAAGCGATGTGAAATTCATCAATCAAGTGGCTGACATCGTAAAGAAACCTTCGATGAAAGACATTCAAGTGAAGGACCTTGATCTCAGTTTCGAGATAAAAGACGGACGGGTAAATACCGAACCGTTCGACTTAAAGCTGGGCGATTACACCATGAACCTTTCCGGCTCTACCGGCCTGGACCAAACCATCGACTATACGGGTAAAATCACGTTGCCTTCGGGAGGAATCGGCTCGGCTTTGGGCATGGTAGACATGACCATCGGAGGAACATTCACCTCGCCCCAAGTAGGCATCGACATGGCAAGCCTTGCCAAGAACGCCGCCGAACAAGCCCTAAAGGGCATCGTTGGTAACGATTCGAAAGAAGGTGAATCCGAGGAAAAAGAATCCGTTATCGACAAGGCGCTCAACTTGTTTAAAAAGAAGAAATAAGCCTGCGAAATCAGAATATGGAACGCAGAGACGCAAAGACGCAGAAGAATAATTTAGAGAGAGCAAAGAACACGGAGCCAAACACACCCTCTGTGCTCTTTGCTCTCTCAAAAATAAGTTCTGCGCTTCTGCGTCTCTGCGTTTGAATAAAGAAGCCCCTTGTCTTTCCCGAAATTAATTCGTTTCTTTGTAATTATATTCAAAAAATGCACGTGCCATGATGAAATATCCGATAGGTATCCAGAGTTTCGACAAAATTAGAGCCTGTCGTTTAAATTTTGCTCAGGTTAATTTTGCGAATTGTTTCCGGTCTGTTTTCCCGATTTTATGAGGAGGATAGCGGGCTATCTGACGAATAAAATCGGGAAAACAGACCGGGAACAAACGCAAAAGAACCTGATAGAATATTACTTTATTGGAAAATTTAAACAGGCTCTTATAACAGACGGTTATGTTTATGTAGATAAAACGGTCAAGCATGCATTTTGACGAACATAAGTAACTTGACCGTTTAACATAAGTAGATCGGGCACTTTACATAAGTGACTCGGCTATTTCACTTATGTTCGTTTACGAAGCGTAAATTACTTTCTCCGAAAAGGATTATCTTCTACAGCGGAGAGGATGAACCTCTACAGAAATGTAAATGCTAACGTAAGGTTATTAAACTCTCCATATCTTTCAGAAAGTGAAACGTTTTATCAATATAAGGAAATACTTCCGTTTCTGTTGCTTCATACAAATCATCATAATCACCGGATTGACGTAATTCAAAAAGACGTGAAAACAATCGTCCATAACTCTTATCTAACAATCCATTAATTACAAAATGAGCACCTATTAAATGAATAACACCACTATGAGAGCGAGGAGTAAAACCTTTATCCAATAATAAAGCTGATGCCATATGAAAAGCAGCATAATACAAACGATTCCCCGTTAAGTTCCAAAAACCTAACTTTGATACTTCTTTTGCTTCTTCTAAGAAGCTGTTTTGAATTTCTCCAAAAAGTTTTTCTTGGTTTGATGTATCCGTTTTCGTGTGTGCTTTGGGCGATTTTTTGGTCTTTTTCGCTCCTGTTCTTCGTCAGATAGCCCGCTATCTTCCTCATCACAGAAGCGAAAATGCCTCAAAAACTCATCCCAAATCATCGCACGATAAATTCAAAACAGCTTCTAAATTATTATATGATTTTTGAACACGATAATTATAATCGCTTTCTTCTCTTCAATGCTTAACATAGTGTAATCCCTTCCCGTTCAATATTTTTATACAATTACTACTGGTGCGATAAAATCGCATTAGTTTTAAATATCATCAAATAACGAGAGTTCTTTGACATTTTGGTTTGAAATGATTGATGAGTCTAGCTTGGTTATCAACGACCGCAGGTCTGTTCTTTCCAACGCGGATATTCTAATCAGGGTAGCCACCTCGGTGATTGAATATGGGCTGTTACAGGCAACCTTTATTCTTGCTAGTGTCAAATACGATATGATGGCAGCCCAAAGATGGATTTTGACAGCATTTTCCGAATATCCCCACAGAGTCTTTACGGTAATGTTCTGTTTAATCCACTTGAAGAATACCGCTATATCCCATCGATGGCGGTACAGGTTGGATATTTCCAAGGCACTGACTTCAAAGTTATTGGATATAAAGTCCACAATAGTGTCATTGTCAGGGTCATAGACGCGGACAAATCTCATGTCTTCGGGATACAGCTTGCTTGAGTTATATCCCGTTACTCTTATACGGGAGTCTTCCAGTACGCCAGACTTGACATCGGAAATATCCATCTGCTCGACAGTCTCGAATTTCATGTTCTCTTTTGGACGTGATACCCAAAATGCCTGAGCCTGATGAAATCTGAAAAGTGCTTTAAAGTCAACATAGGCCTTATCCATCACGTAGAAAGCATAAGGATCCGGTGTCAGTGCATCAAGCTCGTTGCTGTCATGCCACTTGCCGTCCGTGATATGGATAATATTGGCAGGTATGCTGCCTCTCAAATCCAACAGGGTGTGCATCTTGACAGCTCCTTTGCTGTATTTCCCCAAAGCCCACGTTGCAAGCTTTATACTGGTTGATATGGTCGTGGAATCAAGCGCATATATCACGTTATCAATGGTAATTTGAGACAATTGGATATTTGAGTACATCGGTCTGACCGTGGCAATCAAATAAAGACCCAGCCCTTCAAAAATGCGATAATCCCTACTTTCGTTTGCACGAGACAGTGAGGTATGGCTCACGGCCTTACGAAAACCGAGATGATAAAGCGTCTTGTTATGGGCTTCGAGGCATAGACAAATATCCCTCAGAGAATCACATCCTGTCAACTGTCCGAAAAGCAGATGAAGGAGGTGATTGTAACTGCTGAGATTTTTGGTATGCCAATCTCCTTTATATTGCTTTACGAGTTTATCAAACTGATAACGCGATATATACTCGACAACTTGGGAAAATACAAACTTGCCTTGATTCATAATCCTGATGTGTTGAAACTACAGGACTAATAAATCATTTTCAAATCAAAAAATCAATGAACGCTTATATTGGATTAAAAATTAATCGTTTAACTACAGTGAGGTGGCTTTTATCGCACCACTAATAATGAAGAATTAAGAATGAAGAACGAAGAATTTCTTTTTCAGAACACGTAAACCAAGCTGATGGCGG
>ULXT01061321.1_pt1 | contig 12426 bp, 10 predicted proteins | sample 1961571 | NCBI WGS metagenome assembly ULXT01 (sample SAMEA4835846, study PRJEB28245) | human gut metagenome | biome: gut microbiome; material: fecal sample | place: Denmark | collected 2008
TCACAGAAGGACTTAAAAGCGGGGATGAGGTGGTTTTGCAGTGAAGATCAGAAACCTTTTATCAATAAAAAAGCTGGCAGTACTGGGGATATGTGTATCGTTTGTGGCAGGCGGCTGTGGAAAAATGACAGAAAGCAGCCTACCGGAGCTTGAAGAACCTGTAGCGTTAAATGAAGCCTATAGACCTGTGGAATACGGTACGATTGGCTCCATACAGGTGCTGATGGCTACCGCAGTTTTGAGGGATTACTGTAATTACTACAGTGCCAATGTAAATATTTCACAGATATATGTGGAGCCGGGAGATACAGTAAATGCGGGGGATGTGCTTGCAGTCTGTGATGTTGATGAGGCAAAAAAACAGTTGCAGGAATGTCAGGCTGCGCTGGTGCATGAGAATGAGACATATGAGATATCCGCTCAGATCTCGGATACGCAGATCAAATTATGGGAGAGTCAGGCTGCGGATACGGACGAACTTTCAACAGAACAGATTGAGAAAAAAGAGAGCACAGAAGATGATTACAATACGCAGATTGCCACAGAACAGGAAAATGAACGGTACGATAAGCAGCTTCACGAATACCGAGTGCAAAAGATCAATGAGCAGATGGCTTTATATCAGCAGATTGTTGATGATGGAACGCTTAAGGCAGCCCACAGCGGTCTTGTCACTTACACTAAGAAGCTGACAGATGGAAGGTCTGCTGCGGCATACGAGAATATAGTCATTGTCTCAGATACGGATGACCTTGTGCTGGATATAAAGGGCACAGCCATAAATGAGTACAAATACAGCGATTATGACAAGAAATATGTGATAGTCGATGGCGAAAAATATGATGTCACCGAGTCTCAATATACATCAGAGGTTTTGGTACTTTCAAAGATAAACAACCGATATCCGGATGTGTGCGTGGAAAGCAGGGAAAAGCCGTTTCTTACGGCAGGACAGATGTATCCGGTATATTTTGAAAAGACAAAAGCAAATCAGGTACTTGTCGTGGGAAAAGATTCCATCTATAAGGATGGCGATACCAGATATGTCTATGTGAAAAATGATGAGGGCGGCCGCGAGAAACGCATCATAACAACAGGTGAGTCTGATGAAAACTATACACAGGTCACAGAGGGCTTAAAAGAGGGGGAGCTGGTTTACTATAATTCTACAGATCAGGTTCCGACAAAGTACAGCAAATATACGGTAACAAGGTCTGACTTTGATATAGCAAACTACGGTGTGCGCTACAGCAGATCTGACGCAGGGACGATAACCGAAACCTGTGATTATGAAGGGCAGATCGTATCGGTCAATGTGAAGCAGGACGATACGGTAGAAAAGGGCATGCTGCTTTACGTGGTGGATACCGGAGAGGGCAAAGCTGCCATAACAGAGGCGAAAAATGCGATCGACTCGGAGAATGAATCCTATGCGCAGAAGATTGCTGATTACGATAAACAGATAAAAGATTTATCTGAAGGTGGTAGCAGCGCAGAAGAAAATAACCGGCAGGATGAAAAGCCGGATACAGCATATGATGAGCAGCAGTTGAAACTGAATTTACAATTATTGAATCTGCAGAAAAAACTTGCCTGTGCAGACCACATCTATCAGCTTTCCAGGCTACAGTCAGCATATGACAGCATAAGCGCAGGAAATGACGGCAAAGGAAATATTTCAGTATATGCCAAAAATGACGGAAAAGTTTCAAAGGTGAGTGTCAAGGCAGGAGATAATGTGGAGGAAGGCTCAGATATCCTGCAGATAACCGGAAATTCCACGGACGTACTGCTGGTTCAGGTAAAGGATAGCAATAGCTATAAAGTATATAAGGACAATATAGCAGATGTGGGAGAGCGCGTATCACTTGAGCTGGACGGTACAACGATCTACGGAAGCTGTATCGGTTTTGCCGGTTACGGCAGTGAAGCTCAAAAGGGATATATAAATCAGGATGATAAAGGTGTGCATATTACCGGAAACACAGATTCGGGATATGGAAATGCAGCATTTTATATAAAACTTGACAATGGAATACCGGATGATCTGACCAGGGCATCTGCTGTAAAGTTTTCTTATGTTTCTTTTAAAAAGGTGGTAGTGGTGCCGACTTCGATCATACACAAGCAGGTCAATCCGATGGACAAAGATGATATATCCTACTATGTGTGGAAAATTGATGGGGACAGCGTGGTAAAGCAGCCGGTAATATTGAGCGATTATACATCAGGCAGCAATACACTTGTGCTTTACGGTATTGATGAGGGCGATGAAATATGTTTGGCTTCGTAATTAATAAATTAAAAAACAGAAAATGGTTAAATTTGTGTCTGCTTATGGGAGTGGCTTTGTTTATAGCACTTTTTGTGTGCCACCCTATGTTTGAAAAGGGTGCGGGAAATCAGATACTCGACAGACTTTTTACGGATCATGCCACACAGCAGAATGAGTATCCAGCACAGATGAGCCGCGAGGGAACATATGCGGTGGCAGATTATCCTGATTCGCAGTCAGTGCTTGATAAGCTGTCAGGATACGAAAAGAAGTGGACTGAATATGTGGATATAAACAAGGTTTCCTCACAGCAGCTTATCACACTCTCAGGAGGACGCGCAGATACAGAGTTTGGAGGACTTAACCATTATTTTACAATAGGATATCTGCCGGGACTTTCGGAGTACGCGGATGTTGTAAAATCTCAGACTGACACAGCCACATTCGAATGCAGTATAAGCGAAAAGACAATGGATCACTACGGACTTGTAGCAGGTGAAAAAATCTATTTACATGTACCTGATGGCAGTGGGAAAAAGGAAATTTCTTTCGTCATATCACAGATCTGCCGTGAAAAAGATATAAACGATCCATATTGGGCCAAGACGCTTTCGGATATGGGCGATGTGATATTTGTTTCGCGGGATGTTTTTGACGAAATGATGCAGTATTACAGCGAGGACAATATCAGCTACAGTGATTTTCTCATGCTGGATTACAGGCAGATCAACACGGAAAATGCCTCACTTTATGACGGGTATATGGAGCAGTTTAAGGATGCTGACAAGCTCTACAATGACAACATCCGTGATACGCTGGAGCGCTTTTTTACACAGCAGAAGACGATAAAGCTGATGCTTTGGGCGTTGGAGCTGCCGTGTCTTGTGCTTTTGATTTTATTTATAAGAATGATATCTGCACAGATACTTTCGCTCGAGGAAAATGACATACTTGTTTTAAGAAGCCGCGGTGCGACAAAATTACAGGTATTTATTTTGTACTTACAGCAGTCGGGAATAATAGCGTTTGCGGGCTGTGTACTTGGAATAGTACTCGGATATATAATGTGCCGGGCTGCCGCATCTACAGACGGATTTTTAAGATTTACGGCAAAGGATATAGGCACTTACAAATTTGTATGGCAGATGCTTGTCTATGCGGTGGCAGCGGCAGTTATCATGGTGCTGTTTATCACAGTTCCGGTGTGGAAAAAATCAAAGGATGCCATATCAGAGCGCAGCAGTAGGGGACGAATATCAAAGAAAAAGCCTCTTTGGGAGAAATGCTTTATAGACGTTATACTTTTGGCTCTGTCAGCATATCTGCTTTACAATTACAACAAGCAGAAGAGTACGCTTGCGATATCTGTTCTTGAGAACAGGAGCATAGATCCTGTCATGATACTGGACAATTCGCTTTTTATATTTGCAGCGGCACTTTTGTGCGTAAGACTTACCGGACTTATTATTCTGCTTGTGGACAGGCTCTTTAAAAAGCATTTTTCTCCGGCAATGTATGCATCATTTTTACAGCTGAAACGAACCAGATACAATCAGGGATTTCTGGCAGTATTTCTTATCATGACAGTGGCTGGCGGTATTTTTGACGCGAATATGGCGCGCACCATGAACAGCAATATGGAGCAGCGGATCGTCTACAATGTGGGTTGTGATGCGATATACAACGAAGATTTCAGACTCAGGATACAGAAGAATAAAGATGGCTCTGTAAGCTGGATGTATGACGAGCCTGATTTCGGTAAATACGAGTCGCTCAAAAATGAGGGCATCTGTGACGGGGTCACGCGTGTGCTTGAGGACGAGCGGGTAGACATTTCCGCAGGCAGTGGTTCGGTTTCGGATGCATATCTTATGGCGATAAACACAAAAGAATTCGGTGAGACTGCGAAATTGCAGAGTGACCAAAATGATGATATTAATGACGCGCACTGGTTCAATTACCTGAATGAGTTGGCAAAAGAGCCGGACGGAGTCATCATTTCGTCAAATCTGGCAAAAGATCTGGGACTTAAAGTTGGTGACAGCTTAAATTACTCAAGGTATGTACCGGAGGCTGTCGATGAAGATCAGATCTACGCATCCGAGAATGTAAAGGTATGTGCCATAGTAAAAGGGTTTCCGGGCTACGAGCGTTACACCTATGAGACAGATGTAGAAGGAAATGTGACCGAGCAGGAGAAATACCTGATCGTTGCAAATTATGCTACGGTTGTGGAAAAGTTCGGCATGACACCGTACAGTGTGTGGATGAACCTGTCAAAAGGAAAAACGGTGGATGATATATACAAAAATTTAACATCCGCGCAGCAGCTTATAGACGAGAATAAAAACTCAGCCACAGTGCAGATCACAAACGGTATGTTTACATTAAGTTTTATACTTTCACTGATAGTGTGCTCAGTAGGATTTTTGCTGTATTGGGTTATGACACTAAAACAGAGGGAGCTGCAGTTTGGTATATACCGCGCAATGGGAATGAGAATGAGAGAGGTAAAAGCAATGCTTTTAAACGAGCAGATATTTTTATCATTTTTGCCGCTTATTGCGGGAGCAGGCATAGGTATAACTGCAACAGCGATGTTTGTAAGGCTCATATCGATCATATATCTGCCGCAGAAACACAATATCGGAGTAAATGTATATATTTATCCATCTGATATGCTGGAGCTTGCAGGAGTACTTTTCGTGGCTGTAGCCGTATGCTATGTGGTTATCAGCAGACTGCTTAAGAGTATGAAGATAGCACAGGCACTAAGGCTTGGAGAAGATAGTTAGCATGTAAAAAATGAGGTCGTGACATATGGGAAATGCGATAATTGCTCAAAATATAAAAAGATATTTCAAGGCGGGAGATGGTACAACAGTCCACGCACTTGACGGAGTATCCATGGAGATAAAAAAAGGAACACTTGCCATCTTAAAAGGGCGTTCCGGCTCCGGAAAGACCACACTTCTTAATATCCTTAGTGCGCTTGATATGCCGACAGAGGGAAGTGTGCAGTTTCTGGATAAAAATCTCGAGCAGATGACCGAGAAAGACCGTGAAATGCTAAGGCGGTATGAGATGGGATTTGTATTCCAGTCTATAGCACTAATTCCCACGATGACGGCATATGAGAATGTGGAATTTGCCCTTAGACTTGCGAAAAATAAACGTCAGATACGGAAGAATTTGACTGATATGGATAATGACATTGGAGATGCAAAAAACGATGTGATAAATGAGAATATGCATGACAGAGTATCAGAGCTGCTGGAGCGTGTCGGACTCTCAAAGCGCATGGATCATATGCCGGATCAGTTATCGGGAGGTGAGCAGCAGAGAGTTGCGATAGCGCGCGCTGTGGTTCATCGCCCGAAGGTGGTCTTTGCGGATGAGCCGACAGGAGCACTTGATACCGCTGCTGGATTTGAAGTCATGCGATTGTTCCGTGAGTTGATAGACGATGAGGACATCACAATAGTTATGACCACGCATGATCCGAACCTGATGGAGCTGGGGGATGAAGTGTTTGAGCTTAGTGACGGCATAGTAATTTAAATTAAAAGGGGGAAAACCAGATGATAAACTGCGATGGACTGGTAAAAATATATGAGACCGACGATAAAAAGGTGATGGCACTGGAGGGGCTTGACCTGACGGTGGAAACAGGGGAGATGCTTGCGATAATAGGAAAATCCGGCAGCGGAAAATCCACCCTTTTAAATATGATAGGAGGACTGGAAACTCCAACGGCGGGAGTGCTCACTATTGACGGAAAAGACATTTCCACATATTCAGAAGCTGAAATGGTGAGATACCGCAGGGACAAGGTGGGCTTTGTGTGGCAGAAAAGTGCCAAAAATCTGTTCCCATATCTGACTGTGCTGCAGAATGTCGAAGCCGTGATGATGTTTGAAAATTCAGGTAATACCGATAATTTAAAACACAGAGAAATTATAAAAAAACGCAAGGATAATAATAAAAGCTATGCCCTTAAACTGTTAAATGCAGTGGGATTACAGGAGCATAAGGATAAGCTTCCGGCTCAGCTATCGGGAGGAGAGCAGCAGCGCGCAGCGATAGCGGTGGCACTGGCAAATAAGCCGGACATACTGCTTGCGGATGAGCCGACCGGAGCCGTGGATACAAGGACTGCTGATACAATCTATGAGCTGTTTCATAAGCTGAACAAAGAGATTGGTATAACCATCATCATAGTCACACACGATATGGCACTTGCAGGCCGTGTAGACCGCACAGTGCTTATATCTGACGGAAAGGTAAGCACGGAGAAATTGAAGAAACACCCTGCAATGGAATATACGGTATTGGACAAGGCGCACAGGATAAAACTCACTGATGAGATGCTTGAGGCAGCGGGGATAGAGTCTAATAAGGTCAGGGTTGATGTGCAGGATGGAAGGCTTGTGATATCGCGGATTTAAGACATATTAAACGTTTAGTGTTATAGAGACACAAAATATATCATTTTCGGTTTTAACAGAGATAAAACCACTATTTTTATTTACGCATTCTTTGACATTTTCAAGCCCATATCCGTGGATATCTCCGGCTTTTTTTACCGAAACCGGTGGAATTGGATTGGATATTTCATAAAGCAGCACATGATTTTTCTGGCGCAGCGTACATGAGATGGATGGTTTTTGATGAGCCGGAAAAGCATCGCAGGCTTCTATTGCGTTATCCATAGTGTTTCCAATGATTATGTACAGGTCAACAGGCGAAATGTTAAGGTCAGTATCCAGCCATAGATTAAAGTTTATGGAGATTCCCAGACTGTCTGCTTTATTAGAGCCATAGTTTAGGATACCGTCAACAATGGAATTACCGGTATCAATCATTTGGTCAAGGCTTGAAAACTTTTTCTTTAAGGCAGAGAGCTGGCTTTCAGCTTTAGGTCGTGTTTTCGTAGAAACCAGATTTTCCATTGCCAGCATGTATTTTTTTATATCATGCCAAAGTGCGCGGGATTCGTCCTGACGAGCAATGATATCCTGATAGTAAAGCTCCTGTTTGGCAAGCTGCTCCTGCATACAGAGCTGATTTTTCTGTAATTCATAAGATTTCTTTACTATTTCCGTATATCCACAAACCACTATATTGATAACAAGCATACATATGGTGGTCATCACAAAGGTGGAGTATTTACCATTGTCAATAAAGGTAGTGTACTGGGCAAACAGAATAAATATGCTTGACAGATTGCAGAGCATGAGTGGTATGGCATGCAGTAGAGCCTTTGAATCAAATCGGGCATTGGTAAATAAAATAATTATGACCAGCAAAAACAGATGAATAATCTTGCTTGTGGTATTGTAGATAAGCCGTCCTTCACTTATTCCTAAAAGTTCATTTATTGAAATTCCAAGTCTGGAAAGTACAAACGCACCAATAACATCGGAAAACATCGACGTGACAAAAAATAATATAATAGTATAGGTGATTTGGAATATTTTGCATTTGAAGCAGAAAGTATAGCATAAAAACAAAAATAAGCTGATAATGACAAGCCGTATAAACATAGGTGTATATAGGGTTGATAGCATTATGACCGCAAAGAGTGATATGCAAAATAGGATAATATATCTGCGGGAAGGGTATACAGGTCTAACCTCTTTATGAAAGAAGTAGAAAACAAGCAGGCATTCTATAATAATGGTATATACTTCAATTGGAAAATTCATTTGATGGTACCTCGTATCAAATTGGTAAAGCGCTCTTGGAAAATGGTCTGTTTTTTCCGAGAAAGTGGAATTTTGCAGCCGTCAGTCATAGTGACAGCAAGTGGTGTAAAGCTGTCCACATAATTCAAATTGATGCAATAGCTTCTGTGAATCTGTACAAATGAAGGATATGAAAAAACCGAAATCATATTTTCCATTGAATCCTTTATCTCCAATGTGGATGTATTTGCAAAATGAAAAATAATGTGCCGGTTCAGGCTCTCAAAATATATGACATCGTTTATAGAAATCATTTTCTGAGTTGAACCACACATTACCGCTGCCTTTTGCGGAAGAATCTCGTCAAGAGCCTCCCTGACAACACTTTGAAACATTGTAATCGTTATCGGTTTGCATAAAAATCGAAAAGCAATTCCATATCCTCGGACTGCATACTGCAGTGCGTTTGTCGTAAAAACTATTACGGGACGAGGAGAATATCCTGCTAAAATAGAGCCAATTTCAAAACCATTTGGCTTATCCATTTCTATATCAAGAAAAATTAAATCATAAAATTGGGATTTAAAAGCCTCAAGAAGGGCAGAGGCAGACAAAAAAGTAGAAATATTGTATGGTAATTTGCATGATGTGCAGTAATTGTAAAGTATATCAATATCTTGTTGTTCATCATCACAAATAGCAATATTCATAAAAATAATCCCCTTATCAAAACAATTAAGCTATGAAGATTATAAATTATAAATTTTGAATTTACAAGATTAATTTAGGTTTTTCAAATCATCCATCAGATTGAGAACAATATGTTTTTTGTCAATTGATAATTGTTTGGCATAAAGAGCTATCTGATTATCCAATTGCTGACTTTCAGAAGTATGTGTATCGGTGCCCCAAAACAATTCATTTGCGTCTATTTTGAGAGTATTGATTATTTTTGATAAAACAGAAAGTGAAATTTTGCTTTCACCACGTTCAATTTGACCAATAAATCCGCAGGAGCAGTCTGCATATTCACTTAATTGTTCTTGTGTTAGATTATTTTTCAAACGGTAGAAACGTATGATTTTTCCTATATGCTTTATGAATTCTGTATCCTGCATGATTTACCTGCCTTCATATTTAAACTATAGATATTGTAGGTAAAAAATTAATATTTTGAATATAGTATTACTATCATTTTATGATAGTAATACTACTATATATGCAAAAGGTGTGTATATTTATGTCGTTAGTGCATGAGCTATTGTATATACAGTGATGTTGAGTAGAATTGAGAGTGTAAAGAATAAAAACAAAGGAGCAAAGAATTATGGTTAAAAAAGGTATAGTAAAATTTTCAAAAATCGTTGCAACATTTACAATGGTACTTGCTGTTGTCTCTGTGAATGCAACATGTTTCTTTTTTTCACATCAGCCAGATATCCCAGACTCATTGAAAAAAAGAAATGATTAAGAAAGCAAGTACACTAATTGTTGAGTTTTGGATTAAAAATGCAATAATCAAGACTGGTGATAAGGAATCATACTGCTATGGTATGGAATTGATTTTGTCTACATTAATAAATGTTGCTTTTATGGTTATATTATCATATTACGTTATAGGGTATCCTATAGTATTTATTCCGTACATAGCAGTATATACTACGTTGAGGTTGACAGCTGGAGGATATCATGCACGTAGTCATCTTAAATGTATCTTGTATACGCAGATTACCTTTATTGTATTTGTGATGTCTGCATTGGCATTGGGAAAAAAATATATATGGTGTTTGATGGTGCTATATATGGTAGCAGTGTTAACTGTACTGAGATTGGCTCCGGTTGAAGCAGAAAATAAACCATTAACAGTAGAAGAAAAGCATAAGCAACAATTAAATACATGGGGATTTCAGACTATCATTTTAATTGTAATTGTTATAGCAGCAATTTTGGGAGTACTGAAAAATGAAATAGTGCTTTGTGTTATGGCTGCTAATATTTCGGTAGCGATTTCGTTGATTCTTGCAAAAATTATTGATTGAATGTCAAACATGTACGAATTCGTGTCATTCATGTATCTATCATTGCTATTTAATCATTTTAGTATAAGATAAAATTTAAACATTAGAAATTTTATTAGATAGGAGAAAATAATTGATAATTGAAGGTGAATGGAGAGAGACCAGTTTAGCATTTATTGATTTTATAAAAATTAATTATAATGAAGACCCATATGATTACTTGAAATGCATGGGATATGAAATACCTTATATAAACAATTTGAAATGTGGAATATTATATGATTACTTTAAGTCGTATATAGAATTATTCAGATTTTTAGCAGACATAAAATCAGATATAAATTGCTTGGTTTTTGCACCTAATATAAATAGCAATGAAATGAAAAAAAAGTTTATAGCTATTGTAATGTCTGATATTAACTTAAGTAAAAGTATAATTTTAGTTAATCAAGAACAGTATTCATATATATTTGATGTATATTTTCCAGATTATAAGTTAGTTACAGTTTCATATAATAGTAAACTTGACATAGCGTCATTTATGTGTTTGGACGATTATTTACATAGCTTGAAAAGTAAGAATAGAATTTTTTTAAATAAATGTTTAAAACATTTTAATGATTTTGGGGACGTTTCTTTTGGAAAATTAGATATTAAAAATGAAAAAAGTACTATGATAGATTTATATATTGAGACTTGCGATAGGCATAAAGATTTTAGAGAATGTGATGATTTTTTCCTTAATCTAGATGAAACTCAAAAAGTGGAATGGTATGGCATTTTCAAAGAAAGTGAATTAATAATGTTTTCAGGGTATTGGAAAAATAGCAATTCTGTTGTTTTTGGAATGTTTGGTAAAAATTATAAGTATGAAAAACTTATAAGAAAGTCATATGCTTATTTTGTGATGAATATTAATATGATTCAACAAGCTATAAACGATAATTATAAAATTATTTATAGTAGTTATGGTGAAAAAAATATTAAGAAACAAATGGGATATATGATAGAAAATTATGCGTGTGTTATGCCGAAAAATTAAAAAGAAAATATAGGAGTTAAATAGATGGATTCATATATATTAATGAATGGATTGTGTAACCAAAGTGTAGATTGTGTTAGCAAAGAAATTAGAAATTTGGAGGAGTGTGCGTGGAAAAAAGAACTTGGAGCCTCACTCGAACTTATTAAAAAAAGATTAAATATTTTTCCAAATGGTTTATGGAGACTGTACCATAATGCAAAATTAGTCTCATATATGTATTATATTAGGATTGATGAGAGAAAAAAATATTATTCTTGGTTTGATTATTGTGATAATGGAACATGCGAAAACTTTAAGAATGATGGCAAGCTATTGTTTGGAGTGTCTATTGGATCTATTGAAAAACATATGGGAAATTATTTGTTTAGTATGGGCATGGATAAAATTATTGAAGGATATTATAAAAATGTTGAAAAGGTTTGCATGTGTAGTCGTATTCCATCATTAAGTCGATTTTTTAAAAGAATTGAAGATGTACCGTGCCTTGAACTTAATGATGAAATTTTGATGAGAGACCATGTTGTTAAAATGTTTCTAAATAAGGGGTGCAAACCTATGGAACTTTGTAAGGATGGGTATTATCTTGATCAAGAATCATTAGGGTATAGTTTGACAATGGGGAGGCTGGTTAATGGAAATAGTTCATTATAAATCGATAAAAGAAATTCCTCAGAATGAATGGGAAAAATATGGATTGGATTTTGCATTATCAGATGAGGTTTATGATTATGCTATATATAATGAAAAATATTCAGTCTATAGTGTAAGCTATTTGAAGATAATAAGTCGAAAGACTATTTTTTGTATTATGTATCAATTTAAAAATCTCGGTGAATCGGTAAATGAACAATGGTATGTACAATATTTAAAGAAATTTTTCGGAGAGCATATTGTAGAAAATATCAAAAAATTAGGATATAAAAAAATAGTTTTAATAATGTTTCCTAAAATGAAAGAAAATATTGTGGATATAGAAAATAGTGTTACAAGATATTTGCAAAATTTATTTTTGGATAAAAAATGGCTTTTAATTTATTCTTTGTTAGAGAAACCTAAATACAATAAGGGATATATATATAAACAACCACCATATATGTATTTTAAGATAGATGTTTCATCAATGGATGAATACTTAGAAAAAAGTAACTCAAAAGTAAGACATACTATAAAAAATGATAGAGGTAGACTTATAAAAAATAAGGTAAGTATAAGAAAGATAAATTATAAAACTTATTATAATGAAATTTGTGAATTAAATAGACTAAGTCTATATAAAATGCCAAAATCATTGTTGCAATATATTTTAAAACTAGAGAAAAATAATATAAGTGACACAATTGGTTTTTTTAAGAATGATAAATTGGTTCAGTATGTAACGATTTTAAAATCAGATAAAATTTC
>ULXT01037446.1_pt1 | contig 12418 bp, 8 predicted proteins | sample 1961571 | NCBI WGS metagenome assembly ULXT01 (sample SAMEA4835846, study PRJEB28245) | human gut metagenome | biome: gut microbiome; material: fecal sample | place: Denmark | collected 2008
GTTGCAAAGGTACGCACTTTTTTCATTCACGCAACTTTTACAGCAGACTTTTTTGCAAAGTTTTTTCAGATTTTTACATAACTCGCTGATTCATTTTATGTTATGGAACATATTTTTATTATCGTGAGAAAACGGATGTGAAATAACCTACATTATATAATTCGTGCGTGCGCGTACGTGTACGCGCGTAAGGAAAAAGGGATTGTTCTAACGGAAATGAAGGGATTTTCCGGCACATATTCAGCCTTCAAAAAAAACGCAAGTGCATTTGATATAAAACGCAAGGACGTTTCACTTCAAACGCAAGGACGTTTTAGTTCAAACGCAAGTGCGTTTGGGATGGAACGCAAGGGCGTTTTTTCACGAACAAAAACAAAAGGAAATATCACACGAAAAAGGGCATAAAAAAAGGAGTTCCGCTGAACTCCAACCTTTGTTAACCTTAAATCTAATACTATGAAAAACACAGTGCAAAAGTATTCATTTTATCCGGAACAGCAAAATACAAGGCTAAAAAAGAATGCTTTACAACATACATTAACCACTAAAGCAAAATATTCAATGTGGTTAACAGAATTCATAAAATAAAAAAAGAGGCCCCTCATCACTGAGAAACCCCTTCAAAATGCAAATTAAAAGAGAGACATATATTATTTATTCAATACTTCTGATTCGATAAAGTCAAAGCACTCAGAATAATATTTTCTATTGTTTTCCACGCCTTTAATTCCATGGCCCAAACCTGGGAACTTAACAAAGCGATAAGTCTTACCCAACTCTTTTAATTTATCAGCCATAAACTGAGAACCACCAATATCGACTCTATTATCATGATCACCGTGAATCAATAATAATGGACCTGTTATTTTATCAGCATGTGTTATTGGAGATCGATCTACCAATTTTAAAGAATCCTTCACTGGATCACCGGCCTCAAGAGCAGTCCAGTCTGGAATGTTAGAATGATGATGCTGCCAAATAATATCACAAAAACCTGCTGTTTCTATTCCAAATCCAAATGGGAACTTAGCCTTATATCCATTTACCTCACCGGGGAAAGTCATCAGACGCATTGTTTCATATCCTCCATGACTCATGCCAAACACTCCAACTCTTTGAGATGGAATATTTAGTTTGTCTGCCACGTAACGAGAAACGTAAATCATATCCAATGTTTCATTACCTCCCAAATCATGGTCATTCATAGCTGCAAAATCACGACCAAAGCCAGCGCTTCCACGAGGAGAAGCACTCAACACATAAATACCAGCCTGATTAAGTATCTGATACTCGGAAGAATACCGATTCTCACCCCCATAAAAAGATTCGACCATCAATAAACTTTTATTTTCTGGCAACGGATTTTTTGGTTTGAAAAGATAAGCATGTAAAATACGCTGTTTACCTGTTAAAGAGTCCACATCAAAAGTTGGTATTTCTAATCTTTCAACTGTAGAATGCACTAACTTTTCTTTCAAGTCATCTGGAATATCCATTACTGTTTCCATTTTTATTTGAGAAGGATCCACAACAGCTTTTACGACCTGGAACAGAGTAGTAGTTCCACCCGCAAACATGGTAATCGTATTCCCCGTAACACCTCCAAGTTGTAAATTCAATGATGACTCTTGAGTATAAACAACCTTTTCTGATTGCGGATCAAACAAAATCATATTAGTATGCACGGGATTGCTTTGAAGAGCAAAAACCATCTTTTTATCTTTCAGCGAAAGCAAACAAACATTATCCAAATTCATGGTATAATGAGTAAGCTGTTTTACTTCTCCAGTTGATAAAGTAAATGAATATAAGTTATTATACCCATCCTGATCAGAAATAAACAAAGCTTTATCTGATGAAACCCATTCAGGCAACACCATTGTACCAGAAAGACTTCCTTCTTTAGATGGATCAGTCAACACTTTTGATGCCTTTGTCGCCAAATCTATGTACAAGACATTAGTATAAGTACGATCCATGTCTTTTAAAGCCAGCAACATAACCCCCTTACCTTCAGGCTGCCAACTAATATCTCCCCAAGTATATCGAAAATCAGCTTCATCAGTCCTCAACAGACTATCCTGCAAAGTTTTCAAATCCAAAATATGCAATTCATCCAACCGATTTTCATTTTGGCCCATTCTGGAAACATAAGCAATTTTAGTTCCATCAGGATTAAAATCCCACGCATATATATAGGGAACATCTGTTAGCTTCTCTACCTGATTAGACCCAGGCACAGTACGATAAATATTTATGATTTCTTCATTATGTTCATCGCCAATCCAATAAACCATACCATCATTTGCGTTATATTGGGCATGCCATCCATTTCTTGTAGCAAAATCTACATCTACTACATCTTTAGCCTCACACAAATCTGCTCCCTTAGCAATGTCCATCCACTGAAGAGTCTGTTTTTCTCCCGTTTTGAAAAACAACAGCTTACTTCCATCCTTACTAATTGTAAATATAGAATAAGGAAAATCTTTAAAATAAGGCGCGATATCTATAGAACGGCCTTCAAAATTAAGCACTAAGCTATTATCGGCTTGTTTCGTTCCACACCCACACAAGCCTAATACTAGACAAACTATTACCGCTATATTTTTCATATACTTATAATTCCTTAAAAAACCAATCATAATTATCTCCAATATTCATTTTGATCATCTGATGTGGCACTCTTATTATAATCCAGTTCATCAGCAGGAATCGGGAACATCATTCTTGGGCTATTTGCCGGAAGACTAATCACATCACTCCAATGTTCTTCCCCAACCCTCTCCAAAGGTTTCTGCAAACGCTTAATATCAGGCAAAGCAAATCCTTCACCATATAATTCACGCCGACGTTCCTTCCATATTTCATCAGATGTAAACTGAGCAGAAGTAAGTTGGGACTCCCCTCTCTTCACACGCAATGCGTTTAATATCTGCAAACCTTTTACGACATCCGGTTGACTGCCTTTTAACAAACACTCCGCTTCTATTAAATACGCTTCAGCTAAACGGCACATTGGATAGTCAGCTATACCCAATGACACCTTAGAGGTAAATTTAGAAGTGATATAACCATCCTTGCTATCCAAATAAAATGGGAACAATTTTCTACAATCATTATTCTCAAATATATCTACAAATGATTTGGCAGCTCTTACAGTTCCATAACCTACTAAATAATCCACACCGTTTTTCAATAAATAATCATAGTCAACTTGAGTACCATAACCAGGTGTTCCATAACCAGAATCTTTATCTTTAGCTGTTGCTACCTGATAAAAAGAAGGTATAGAAGCATAGATGTTAGTCGTTTCCGAAGTAAAATTAAATCCCCATAACCACTCCGAGTTGATAGTGTTAAAACCGGATTGATATTCTTCTTTGGTCATTAAATCAGAACCATCAAACGGACTACCTACAGCTTCTGCATACATTCTTGCATTATCATACTCTCCCATATCCAAATAAGTTCTAGCCAATAGCAAAGCAGCAGCACGCTTATTCATAAAATAAGTATCTGTTCCCGTAGAGTTTTCATATACATAAGTAAAATCATCAATAATACGCTTCATAGATGTAGCCAAATCAGACCTTGGAGCATTATCTCCGCTTGCATCGGCTGGAGTCAAACGCAAAAACAAGCCTTGCCCTGAAGGACCTGCAGAAGTATATGAAGCACAATATAAATGATACAAGTTCAGGAAATTCCACCCTCTAATTCCATAAGCTTGTGCCAACAGGTCGTCACAACCTTCAGGAAGCTTGTCTGCATTAACAATAATCTGATTACATTCATCTATCGCCTTATAAGCCTTTTCCCACATGTAAGGAGAATAAGCACTCCACCATCCATCAAACTCACGAGGATACTGCTGATAAGCATACGAATACATCAGCCAGTTATAGGTAGAGTAGTGGTAATTACCATTTGAAATTTTCAAATCATTTCCCATTACATCAAGTGAAATTTGCCCAATAGTCAAATAATGAAAATGTCCAGTCCAAGAATATGCACCCATCAAAACAGCCTTAACATTTTCTGCACTTTCCAACACACTTTCATCTGTTAAAGAAGTGGATGGTTCTTGGTAAAGCAAATCATCCGAACAAGATGAAAATGAAAATAAAAATAATAGAACATATAAGTATTTAGCCTTCATATCAATATCTGTTTAGATTAAATTTTAAAAAGTCAAATTCGCACCAATAGAGAATGTTCGCGGAGTAGGGAATGAATACGGATAAGTTTTATACCCTTGCACACCATATATATCGATGTCATCATATCCCTTATATCCTTTATCAGCAAACCATGTACACAGGTTATCAGCAGAAACCCAAAGTTTTGCCCCTGAAATAACCTTTGAAAAGACTCCCAGATTCTTAGGTAAAGTATATGATAAAGTAATTGTTTTCAGCTTAACATTTGTCGCATCATAAAGGAAACGAGATGACAAGCTTGCTGAATTTGTAGCATTATTAACCGCATATTTAGGAACATTAGTATGTTGTCCTGGGGTTGTCCATGCTTCCAATGCATCCACATGCATATTTTGAGCAGTTGTGGCCCCGTCGTGCATCATACCGGCATAAATATTATCATAAATTTTACCACCCAAAGAATAATTCAGCTGAATCGTCAAATCAAAATTCTTATAAGAAAAAGTATTTATAAAACCACCATAAGCCAACGGGGTTGATCGTCCTTGTCTCTCATAAGTTGCTTCACTATAAACAGATGTAGTGGTACGTGTTCCATCGTCATTGACTTTATACCAAAGAGGACTACCATTATCAGGGTCCACACCTGCCCAAGTAGGCATATAAAACTCATATTGACTACCTCCAACTGACCATATTTTCTGATAATCCGTCATACGAACATCATTTTCACCATTCAAATCTTTAATTTTATCTTTAATGAATGAAGCATTCAAGTCCATATTCCAAACCAATGGTCCTCTTAATATATTAGCTCCCAAAACAATCTCAAATCCTGTATTGGAAGTCTTTGCAGCATTCATTGTAATTGAACTTAATCCATTTTGCAAAGCCAATGGGACATCATACAACAAACCATCTGACGTTTTATTGAAGAAGTCTACAGACCCATAAAAACGATTCCAGAAACTAAAATCAACCCCCACATTAAACATTCCTTGCTTTTCCCAGCCCAATAAAGCATTTACCAATTGATCATGTCCAACTCCGATATTGGAACCATATAAATAATCGGCAGAAGTTGTCCACAAGCCTAAAGAAGCATAGCGAGCCAATCCACTTTTATTACCTGAAGTACCATAACTCAATCGAAGTTTTAAGTTATCAATCCACTCAATATCCTTTAAGAAGTCCTCTTGGTTAATTCGCCAAGATGCTCCTAAACTCCAGAATGTTCCCCATTTAGTATCAGCCCCAAAGATAGAAGAGCCATCAGCACGAAGACTTGCAGAAAAGTTATACTTATCCTTATATGCATACTCAGCACGTCCAAAATATGAAATCAACGTTTCTTTAGTTGTATCAGAAGAAGGAGAGAAAGAACCTGAAGCTCCTGCCAATTCCTGCATATCTCCAAGCAAGCCTCTACCACCAGCATATAATGTTTCATAGGTACTTTGCCAATACTCCATACCTGCCATTACATTTAAACTATGAACATCTTTAAACACATTTGCATAATTAAATGTATTAGTAGATGTATACATCAAATCTACATGATGATATTTATCCAAACGTCCATTATAAGTTGGACCATTCCCATGTTCTTTATTCCAATAGCGGTGTTCATCTGTTGATACATAATCTGGAGAGAAAACAGTTTTAAAGGAGAACCCTTTAAAGAAAGTTATCTCAGCATAACCAGATGCCAGCAAACGATAAAATTTACTCCGATTGACATCCATTAAAGGTATTGCTAAAGGATTAAAATCACGCGAAACGGGATTGGTAAAATTATATTGTTTATTACCATTTTCATCAAGAACCGGATTACCTTCATTATCTACAATATATACCGGTACAGCATTAGGGAAAGATAAAGCATTGTACAAAGGACTTGCCCCTGCAGAGCTCTCTACCGTCGTATTTTGAATAGAATGTGAAAAAGTAACATTTAAACCAGCATTAAACCATCTATTAACTTTGGTGTTAATATTAGCTTTAGCTGAATAACGTTTAAAGTCACTCGCCGGAGTTATACCGCCTTGCTTTGTATATCCTATTGAAAAGAAGTAATTTGTTTTATCATTCTTTCCACTTACATTCATATTATAATCTTGTGAGGGAGCTGTACGGAACACTTCTTTCTGCCAATCTGTATCCACAACCAATTTAGCACCATCAACTACATTTCCATTTTCATCTAATGGATTTTCTACATTATAAGGGTTATGCGTTAATGCACCTTGCGCACTCGCATTAGCTTCCTCCATAGTTTCACCCTTAGCACGGTATCCCTGATAAATCATTTTATACATATCAGCAGAACTCATCATATCATACGCCTTACCCAATTTAGACCATGAAAATTGTGCATTAAAATTAACACGAGCTTTTCCTTCTTTTCCACTTTTTGTAGTAATTACAACTACGCCATTAGCTGCACGCGATCCATACAAAGCTGCAGCTGCTGCATCTTTCAAGACCGTAATCGATTCAATATCATTAGGATTAATAGATGACAAAATATTCGAGCTAGATTCATTTTCTTCTGCAATAGAACTATATTCAGTAGAAGTTGTAGCGACCCCATCTATTACATAAAGAGGCTCATTTGAAGCTTTCAATGAACCAGAACCACGAATACGAAATGAAGTTCCAGATCCTGGCTGCCCAGAATTCGACATAACCTGTACACCAGAAACCTGTCCAGCCAAAGATTTATCGAAAGATACAGCAGGAGATTTTATTTTATCCTGATCCACAACTGTTGCAGAACCTGTAAAAGCTGATTTTTTTACTGTTCCGTATGCAACAACCATTACCTCATCCAAAACTTCTGCATCTGATTTCATTACAATTTTAAGTTCACCTTTTTTTATTGCAACTTCCCGGGTTTTCATCCCCACAAATGAAACAATCAAGGTCTTACTGTCAGCCTTCACTCCTGAAATCATAAAGTTACCATCCACATCCGTAATGGTTCCCTGAGTAGTACCCTTTACCAATACTGAAGCCCCGACAATGGGCAATCCGTCTTCTTCGGAAGTTACTACACCTTTTACAGTTACTCCTTGCGACCATGCTACACCCGTCCATACAAACAGCAGGGTCAGCATCAATGTTAGTTTTCTTTTCATAAATCCCTCCTTTGATTAAACATTAAAAAATCTCATTCAGACGATAAGGCTTCATAAATACATATTAAAACCTATTAACAATATCGCAAAGATATATATTTCTTCAAATAAACAACACAATATCACTAAAAAATAGAATACAAAAATCAAAAAGATATAGCAAAACCGAATATCAATTCATTTTTAATACACAAAATAAAAATAATATGAAATATACATACACAAATAGAAGAGAAATCGTAAGAATATAAGTAGAAATAATTAAAAATAAGCAGAAAATAAGGCAAACACAAAACAAACAAAATGACCAACAGACAAGAAAATATATAAAAGAATCGTCAAATCAGAATTTAACAAAATGAAAATAAAAAAAGCCGCCCGAAGGGACGGCTTTCAAAAAATATGTCAACAAAAAAATTAGTCGATATAACGTTCGATTGTCTGTGCACGGTCAGGACCTACAGACACAATCTTTATCGGAGTACCCAATTGTTCTTCCAGGAATGTGATATATGCATTGAATTCTTCCGGGAATTCATCTTCGCTTGTCATCTTCGTCATATCTGTTTTCCAACCTGGGAGCTCAGCATATACAGGTTCTACTCCTTCTGTAATGTCATACGGGAAGTAGTCGATTTCTTCTCCATTTACCTTGTATGCCACACAAGCCTTGATGGTATCAAATCCATCCAGCACGTCGCTCTTCATCAAAATCAGCTGAGTTACACCATTGACCATAATTGCATAACGCAAAGCAACCAAGTCAACCCAGCCACAACGGCGTTCACGTCCTGTTACAGCTCCATACTCATGACCTAAATCACGAATTGTCTTACCTGTTTCATCAAAAAGTTCTGTAGGGAACGGACCTGAACCTACGCGTGTACAATATGCTTTCATAATACCATACACTTCACCAATCTTGTTAGGACCTAATCCCAATCCGGTGCAGGCACCTGCGCAAATAGTGTTAGATGAAGTCACAAAAGGATAAGAACCGAAATCCACATCAAGCATAGTTCCCTGAGCACCTTCGCAAAGTACTGACTTACCTTCATTCAGCAAACGATTGATTTCATGCTCGCTGTCTACCAAATGGAACTGACGGAGATATTCGATACCTTCCATCCATTGCTTTTCCAGTTCAGTAATGTCATATTCATAATTAAGGCTCTTCAGAATAGCTTCATGACGAGCTTTGGCAGCTGCATATTTTTCTTCAAAGTTATGCAGAATATCGCCTACACGCAATCCATTACGGCTCACCTTATCGGTATAAGTCGGACCAATACCTTTTCCGGTAGTTCCTACTTTTGAGTCTCCCTTGGCTGCTTCGTATGCCGCATCCAGAATACGATGTGTAGGAAGAATCAGATGAGCTTTCTTAGAGATGTGCAAACGTTCTTTCAACGGATGTCCGCTTGCTTCCAACGCCTCAGCTTCTGCCTTGAACAAAGAAGGATCAAGTACCACTCCATTACCAATAATGTTCACCTTATCGCCCTGGAAAATTCCAGAAGGAATAGAACGGAGCACATATTTCTGACCTTCAAACTCAAGAGTATGTCCGGCATTCGGGCCTCCTTGAAAACGAGCAACCACATCGTAACGGGGAGTCAATACATCGACGACTTTACCTTTTCCTTCGTCACCCCACTGTAAACCTAACAAAACATCTACTTTCATGATTCTTTATGTTTTATATATTCCTTATACTATTTCTTTTTCCGCTTGGCCGCCATGCACTTACTGCACAGTCCATAGATATAAAGGGAATAATGCGAAACATAAAATCCCTTCAACTTTGTCTGCGCAATAGCCTGCTTCAGGTTGTCGTCCTCAAATTCTGACACCTTTCCGCAGCAGGTACAAATCATGTGATGGTGGGTTTCATTATTATATGATCGTTCATACTGGGAAGTATTGCCAAACTGGTGTTTGATAACCAGTCCGGCATCTATAAGGAGAATGATGGTATTGTACAAAGTAGCCCGGCTCACCCGGAACTTTTCCTTCTCCGCCATATAGCTGTACAATTCGTCTACATCAAAATGCCCCTTGATGGAATAGATAGTATCAAGTATAGCATACCGTTCAGGCGTCTTTCGATGTCCGTTCTTCTGCAAATACTCTGTAAGGATTTGTTTGACTGTATCTTTTATATTCTCTTCCATCCCAATAATCGTTCAGCGGTCAAAGTTATATTTTTTTGAGTAATTTAGAAAGATTACAAGCCATATTCTATCTCATTTTTTATTTCTTCTGCCACCATTTTGATTTCCGGCTTAGAAGATTTCAACAAATTCCCTAACATACGAAGTACGGTACGAGAATTTGTCTTTGATTGCAAGGTGAATTTACACACTGCTCTGGCTGCTACTTTACGCATTTCTGTTCCTCCTTCCAATACGGTAAAGGCCTGGTCCAAGAACTCCGCTTCTGCTCTTTCATTCAGTGTCCATCCCTTCATCAATAAACGAGTCATCAACAGATACCCGCACAGCTGGAAATATTCCCGCTCATCGGCTATCCATGGAAAGACCACTTCTGAAGCGTATGGCAAGCGCTGGAACAGATTCATAACCGTATATTCTGCCAGTTCCGGATAGCGCATGTCTTCTATCCATATTTCTGCGATTTCCCGACAGAATCCATCTACGGGCTGGAGCAATCCGGCCATAATCTTACATTCGCGGATGTTTTCTTTCCATAGAGCCTGTGCCAGCTCATGACTACACGGATAATCTGCCGCAATTTCTTTAATGCGGGGATATTCAATACCAAAGTTCAGTTTATAGTCAATACCTTTTTCACGCATACTTTGGGAAACCATTCCGTTCATAAACAAGCGGAATTTCGACTTTATTTCCCTGATTGTATCCTGTATTTCTGCCATAATCAAATAGTCAAATTAGAATAATCACGACCATAACGAAGCATCTGTTCGGTATAGCCTTCTGTATAATCAAGTTTTACATCCATAATACGCCCCTCGGCATCATATTGAGGACAATACACCGGATTGACAAATCCTTTATAGGGTGCAAGATGCAGTGAACAGTAACGGTTCAGGATTTCCTCATGAAGCGTTGCATCCAGTTTCACGGCATATTTCTCTACGAGGGCACGAGCTGCTTCATAATCTCCTTCACTCTTTATACGCTGAATCTCACTCAACAATGCGGCAAAAAGTCCACGAAGCTGGAGATAGTCGTTGATTTTCACGTAAGTCTTCCCTTCTTTCTTCACCAGTTCCACCACATTCTTTGATTTACCGTTTTCCAAAGCCCAGCGAGCAATCAACTGACGGTTACGCATGTGAGCTTCTTCCAAATCACAGCCCGGTTCGATGCGTACCATCTGCGTAAGAAGTCCGTTCATCATGTAAGCATAATATTCAGCCTTATATGCTTCTTTATCGGGAGTCAATCCCAGTTCCACCAGTTTTTCATCAGGCAAATAATACAAGCCAAACAAATCTGCACGTGCTTCTTCAATCGTAGAGCCATACGCTTTCAACGCATCAGGATCAACTCCGGGAAGTAATTTTCCTGAGCCATGTCCTACACATTCATGCAAGTCTGTATGAAGGTCACCTGTAATGTCGGCATATTTTTCCAGCAAGTCTTTTTCTTCCTGACTGTACACAAATTCTTCACGGAAGCCATTGCCTTTAGCCGCCTTGTTATAAGCGTCTGTCAGATTTCCGATAGTCACTGATTTTGACCCATGCAGACTACGAATCCAGTTTGAATTAGGCAGATTAATTCCTATCGCCGAACTTGGATATAAATCACCACCCAGCATAGCCGCTGTAATCACTTTAGCAGAAACTCCTCGCACTACCTCTTTCTTGAAGGAAGGAGATACCGGAGAGTGGTCTTCAAACCATTGTGCATGCTGGCTGATAATTTCCGTACGGTGAGTAGCTTCTTCATCCTTAAAGTTTACAATTGATTCCCAGCTTGCCTTCATGCCCAACGGGTCACCATAGCTTTCAATAAAACCATTAACAAAATCTACTTTTGAGTCTGTATCCTTTAACCAGGCAATAGAGTAAGTATCAAATGTCTTCAAATCGCCCGTACGATAGAAGTCTATCAACAGACGGATGACTTCACGCTGTGCCTCATTTTCAGCCACAGCTTCCGCTTTTTCCAACCAGAAAATAATTTTTTGAATTGCCTCTCCATACATGCCGTCCAATTTCCAGACTTCTTCTTGCAGAACTCCATCTTTCTTTACCAATCGGTTATTCATTCCATACATTACCGGGTGAGGATCAGCTGCTACTTTTTGCATGGCATAAAACTTCTCAGCCTCATCCTGAGTTACTCCTTCATAATAATTGGCAGCAGAAGTCATGACCAAATCTTCCCCATCGGCCTGATTTACCCGCTTGGGCATCACTTTAGGGTCAAACATGACAGGGAACAATTTGTCACACATCGCCTGGACTGACTCGCCATCCTTCAGAGGAAGAGAAGCGACATCTACCTGCTCTATGCACTCACGCAAAAATTCCGGTGAGAAAGCAGGCACAAACTTATCACACGCATAATGGTGATATATGCCACTGGAGAACCAAACGCGTTTCAGATAAACCTCCAGTCCCTGAAATTCCGGATTGTTACGGTCGCCTGAATAAGACACATAAACCGTCTCCAGCAGTTTTCGAATCTGTAGATTATACTTTCCGTTCTGGTCAAAAAGAATATCTCTTCCTTCCAAAGCGGCCTCTGAGAGGTAATAAATCAATTCTTTCTGCCGCAAAGACAAGTTTTCAAAACCTGCCACACGATAACGCAACAGCTGCAAATCGGCAAACTGTTCCACTATATAATTAAAATTTTCTGACATACTCATTTCAGCTCATTTTAGGCGTTATTACAACATAATTATACAAAAATCGTAGAAGTTTTTTGATTTCACAACAATAGTTCCGAAAACTTTATCAAAAAACTTTACTATTCCACAGAGCTTTCATTTAACCACAAGCCCCTTCTTTCAGTACTTCCTTGGCAGTACTACAATCCTCCCCTTGCAGTACTCCAGTACTTCCATGGCAGTACTGGGAGGATGTGTCAAAATGATGCATCCTCTTTTTCGTTATAG
>ULXT01031321.1_pt1 | contig 12287 bp, 9 predicted proteins | sample 1961571 | NCBI WGS metagenome assembly ULXT01 (sample SAMEA4835846, study PRJEB28245) | human gut metagenome | biome: gut microbiome; material: fecal sample | place: Denmark | collected 2008
ATCTGGTCTTTGATTTCTTCGTACATAATTTAAATTCTCCTATAATTATCTTATTGTTTTGTAAAGTGGTCCGTATGCAGCACATGCCCTGTAATCCTGACCTTCTTTATCCATACCGAAAGCATTCCATGCCGATGGTCTGAAAATCTTGCTCTCATCAACATTATGCATTGCAACCGGAATTCTTAAGATTGAACATAATGTAATAAGGTCTGCACCGATATGACCATATGAAATAGCACCATGGTTGGCACCCCAGTTATTCATAACATCATATGCAGTAGCGAAAGGTCCTTTACCTGTTGTGCGTGGAGCAAACCATGTACAAGGCCATGTATAATCCGTTCTCTTCCAGAGTTTGTCAGATACTTCTTCCGGAAGATTAAGTGTATATCCTTCACAAATCTGTAACATCGGTCCAAGGCCCTTAACGAGGTTAAGTCTTATCATTGTTGCAGGCATCTCACTCTTGGTAACATATCTTGAAGAATATCCGCCGCCCCTGAAATATCCGAGATCCGCATAATTCCATGTCGTTGCATTAAGGATTGCTTCCTGGTCTTCTTCGGTGACGTCATACCATGGCTTCATAACGCCATTGCCGTTCTCGTCTTTAGCTTCTCCGCATCCATCAAGACATGCCGCACCTGAGTTGATAAGATGGATAAATCCGCCGGCTTCTTTGGCTCTGCCTTCAAGGTCATATCCGGTTGCTTTCTTAACCGCATCCGGGCTCCAGTATGTTCTTACATCAGCAAAAATCTGTGCTCTGTTAGTAAGAAGTTTCATGAAGAGCATTCCGAGACCGTTTAAAACATCATTCTCGGTTGCAAGAATATAAGGTTCTCTTGCTCCGTTCCAGTCAAATGATGTATTAAGAAGAGCTTCCGGGAAATCGCAGTTAGGATAAAAATCAGTCCACTGTCTCTGACCCTGAAAACCTGCTGCAATTGCATTGTGTCCGACTTTTTCCTCTTCGCATCTGTCCGGAAGATTCTTGTTGCCGTTCATAAGGTCTTTTATTATAACCATCATCTTGACAACAAATTCCCAGTCTGCATCCTTGTGTTCTCTGGATTTCTGAAGATTATCCGGGTTCTTATCGAAACCTTCTTTGCATTTGGCTTTGGTCCATGCGAGGGCCTTCTCGTATTCTGCTTTGTCATATATTTCTTCAGTCATTCTTCTGATGATCTCAACTTCATCCACGGATTCGACTCTCATTCCAAGATATTCTTCTATGAAAGCCGGGTCAATGATTGAACCGCCGATTCCCATTGTAATTGAGCCAATCTGGAGATAGGATTTACCGCGCATTGTTGCGGCTGCTACTGCGGCACGTCCGAATCTTAAAAGCTTCTCTTCCACATCAGCCGGAATTGATGTATCGTCTGCTTCCTGAACGTCGTGTCCGTAAATTCCAAACGCCGGGAGTCCCTTCTGCGCATGTGTCGCAAGAACTGATGCGAGGTATACGGCACCAGGTCTCTCGGTTCCGTTAAATCCCCATACAGCCTTGATTGTCATAGGATCCATATCCATTGTCTCAGAGCCGTAACACCAGCAAGGAGTAACTGTAAGAGTGATATCTACACCTTCCTTGCGGAACTTGTCTGCGCAGGCTGCTGCTTCTCCGACGCGGCCGATTGTGGTATCGGCTATAACAACCTTAACCGGGTCGCCGTTTGAGTATCTTAAATTGTCGGTAAAAAGCTTTGCTGCTGCTTTTGCCATGTTCATTGTCTGGTCCTCAAGTGATTCTCTTACCTGAAGGACGCCTCTTCTTCCGTCAATTGTCGGGCGTATTCCGATTACCGGATATGAGCCGACGTATCTGTTTTCTGCCATTGTAATTCCTCCCAATGAAAATATTATAATAGCATTATAATATTTTACTTGTTAAAATTCTTGTGTTATAATCTGAATAAATATGACAATATTAACATTTATGTAAAGAGGCAGGCTAAGAATGAATTATTATGATTTTCATGAAAATAAACAGCAGGGAACGGACGATTTTCCGATTGCATTTTATCATATCGAACCTACGGACACTCGTTATGAAATGCCATATCACTGGCATCATCAGATAGAAATAATTCGTGTAATTAAAGGTGTATTCCACCTGATTATCAACGGAACCGTATATGATCTGCACGAAGGCGAAGCTGTATATATACAGGATGGTCTTTCACATGGAGGAACTCCGGAAGAATGCATTTACGAATGTGTTGTTTTTGATTTAAAAATAGTACAAAAATCCGAATATCGTACAGGCAGATTTCTTCGGGACCTGGCAAAGCACCGCATATATATACCGGCAGCGGCGATTGACGGTTCGCAATATGTGAATATGCTGTTTGATGCCCTTGGTTTGGAGTATGATGGATATGAAATGGACACAATCGCTTCACTCCTATTAATACATTCTGAGATACTCCGGCGTAATGCATATACAGCGGTTACGGATGACGTCGATGCAACATATGCACATTCTGCCAAATTCAAAAAAATCCTCGACTATATCGAAGAGCATTATAAGGAAAGCATATCCCTTGACGATATGGCAGCTGTATCGGAAATAACGCCGCAGTATCTGTGCCGATACTTCAAAGAAATGTCCGGGATGACCCCGACAAAATATCTTAATTATTACCGGATTGAACGTGCATGCGAACAGCTCGTTACCAGTTCCGTGTCAGTGACTGATGCCGCGCTTGAAAACGGATTTAATGATATAAGTTATTTTATCAAAACATTCCGCAAACAAAAAGGTGTCACACCTCACCAATATAAAAAGCGTAAGGTGTGACACTGTCTTATTGAAAATATTTTGCCAGTTCATTTCTTGATGATATACCGAGTTTGCTGAATATTACTTTGAGATTGGATTTGACCGTACTCTCCGCGATGAAAAGCTGCTCGGCTATCTGCTTGTTGGAATAGCGCTGGGCTGCAAGTTTTGCAACATCAAGTTCCCTTGCTGTCAACCCATAATTGTCATTATTGCCGGCCTTACGGGTAATTGACTTATATGAAGCCATATATTTTTTGGCAAGAGATTTGACCTTATCAATGAAATCCGAATATATGCTGTCATAATTCCATTCTTTTAGAATGCATTCAATATTCATATAATTCTCTACAAAAGGTATGATAAACATGCCGTGCATCGCCAGATTAATGGCTTCAGACATTATCTTGAATGCTTTTGTCCTGTTGCCGAGCTTGAAATTAGCATATGATATATACATATAAATGTATATCTTTGCCTGTGCACTGTTTATTACATCGGCGGCTTCAAGCATCTGTCCGCTTATTCCAAGAAAATTGTAATATTTTTCACTGATACAGAGATACATAGCGTAAATTATATTAGCATATGTTATACTTATATAATTCATCCGGCTGCGTATGGTGTTATAATCCGTCAGCCATTCCGTGACCGAATCACAGTCATTCATAAGCATATGCATATATGATTCACACATATCTGCCATATTGACGTATTCGGCATCCATTCCATTGTTGTGATACTTGATTTTGTTCTTGAAATTGGACATATTACGCTTATAAGTATCATAATCGCCGTCAAAAATACATTTTCTTGTGAGAAGTAATAATACTCCAAGTATAATGCATGACTGCTCTGCTCCATCAGCCATATATAATACTTTGTGGCATAATATTTCGGCATCATTAACATCACCGCGGTTATACAAAACTTCTGCTTTAAAAAGTGCTTCAGCACCTTTGCCGTGATTCTCAGCCAGTTTATAATAGTCACTCATCAATACATCTGTCTGTTGGATTTCAGTATCCGCATCGCCATCACATCTGTGATAAAGGTGGAACATTGACGGACATCCAAAAGTAAAAGGTATTCTCGATGTCGGTGTATTTACCGGTGCATTGGAATATTCAAGAGCCTTTTTGTAAAATGAATGCATTATTTCAATATTATTAAACTGCGTATATCCCCTTATAAAATAAACAGTTCCCATAAGATTATGTTTCTCACGATCCGTAACCGTTTCATTTCCCTCGACAGAATATACAATGTTCATAAGGTAATCAACAAGTCTTGCTTTCTCATTATACATAAAAAGAACAAGGCACATAACTGTTGCAAAATAATAGTATGATATACTCATATCTTCCGGGCAATTTGTAATAAGTTCCATGAAGAAATCTTTATTACATGGCTTGATATATGGATATATCGCTTCAAATGTAGGCGTTGAACTGTATATCAGATCCCATTGACCGGCATTGTAGAAATATTTATACGCATCAAATATATCTCCGTTATGCTGATAAAGACGCCCCATTTTAGTGACAATCTGCTGCTGTCTGTCCGCCGGCAGCAGTTCAAATTTCTTGTGCAGATAATTAAGAAAAATATGATGGATATAGTAACTTCTGTATGATTTATCAAACCGTACAAAGACAAGTTTACTCAAAAAATTCTCAACCTGATTCTCGTTATATCCGCTCGGGGCCATATATTTGGCTTCTCTTAAAGTAAAGTGCTCAAGTTTCGATAAACCGACAAGAAAATCCCGTTCCCTGGCATTGATTCTGTCCCATATTGTTTCCTCAACAAGAGTATCTATTGTTGCATAATTATTGAGCCTTTTATTTTGCACATAATCTATCATCTGCAGGTAAATTGCACTGATCCATCCATCACTGAATTCCCTGAGTGCTATGGAATCTTTTTCAGAAATATGAATATGATTTTTGTCGAAGAAAATAACTATGTCTTCGGCAGTCAGTTCAAAATCTTCCTTGGATATATGCAATACCAGTTTTTTCCCTATAAGTTCAGCCAGTGTATTCGGAGGTGCAGTCTGCGATATGAATATAAAATGCAGATCATCCGGCAGAATATAAGGTATGGAACTTATAAAAAGATTATGAAATTCATCCGTAATCAGATGACAGTTATCAATTACTATATATGTCGGTTCTGTTACGGCAACATGTTTAATGATACTTCTGACTTCTGCAACAGTTTTTTCACTTTGGGGATAATCCAAAGTCTTAAGGAGTTTCTGCGCGTCTTTGTTAACCGCAAGGAAAGCATCACAAAAATCCGACCAGAATATATCTCTGGAAGGATTACTGACATTGATCCATATGAATCTGCCCGTGGATGTCTGTGCATATTCACGTATTGCAGTTGTCTTTCCATAACCGGCCGGCGCATCAATTACGACTACCGGATAATCCGGTATTATCGAAAGTTTGTAGGAAAGCCGGTCGTTAATATGAATTGTATTGTATTTATCCTCTCTGTTTCCCACTTCAATATCCTCTTTCCTGGAATTACCAAGGCAGATCCGGATTCTCAATCTTGCGGTCGCGAAGCATAAGCTCTTTAACGCACTCTGATGCGCTTGCGTTATCAAAAAGTACACTGTTGACACTGTCAACAATAGGCATTTCTATATTGTATTTAACCGAGAGTTCATGCGCAGCTTTAGCCGAATATACACCTTCCACAACCATATGGACTTCATCCATAGCTTCTTTCATGCTCTTTCCCTGTCCCATAAGGATGCCGGCACGTCTGTTGCGGCTGTGCATGCTTGCACATGTAACGATAAGGTCGCCCATTCCGGATAATCCGTAAAAAGTCTGGAGCTTTCCACCCATAGAGACTCCGAGTCTTGCAATTTCATGGATTCCCCTTGTGATAAGTGCAGCTTTGGTATTATCGCCGTATCCGAGACCGTCTGCGATTCCGGCAGCAAGTGCAATTACATTCTTAAGAGAACCACCGAGCTCAATACCTAATACATCAGGACTGATATATACACGGAAAACTTCGCTCATAAAAATATTCTGAAGATATTCAGCATATTCTTTGGAATCCGCACCGATTACACATGTTGTGGGAATTCCCCGGCTTACCTCCTCTGCATGGCTCGGACCTGATAAAATTGCGATCCTGACATCAGGTATTTCTTCTCTGATGATTGCAGTCATTGTCATAAGTGAATCTTCTTCGATACCCTTAGCAACATTAACCATCTGTATGTTATTTATACCGAGCGAAGCGACTTCTTTTGCCGTGCTTCTTACAAAAGGTGAAGCCACCGCCATAACCACGATATCAGCGTCAGCCACTACTGTTTTCAAATCCTCACAGAGTTTGATTTCCTTAGGAATCTTCACTCCCGGAAGCGATTTTTTGTTTTCGCCTTCTTCACGTATTCCGTCAAGTTCTGCCTTTACTTTGGACCAGACTGTTACATCATGTCCGTTATTGTTAAGAAGTATTGCAAGTCCGAGAGCCCATCCGCCGGCTCCGAGTATACTTAATTTAGCCATTACTTTTCTTCCTCCACCATATTCTTTTTGAGTTTGAACTCGTTCTCCTCGCCATGAAGAAGACGCTTTATGTTAGCTTTATGACGTACGAATGCAAGTATAACAAATACAAGCATTACAATTGTTGCTTCGATCGTTGTGGCTTTTGATAACAGGCCTCCGATAAGACCGATGTGGTCAAACACAACAAATCCGGCAAACACGGAAAGTACCATGACAAGTGATCCTGCCGATACATATCTTGTTATAAAAAGTGTGAGCATGAATGCCGCAAATCCGAGAAGATCGAGCTGCCAGCATCCGAGCGATACGATAACGCCCGCAGTTGCCGCAATTCCTTTACCGCCTTTAAAATGTAAGTAAAAAGGAAAATTATGACCGAGGACCGTACCGATTCCGGTATAAAGTACCAATAATGTCATACTGTCCGTATGTGTATTACGGAAAATAAGTCTTACGACAAGTGATGCCAGAACCGCCTTTAATATATCTCCCGCAAAAGTTATAAATCCTGCTTTCCAGCCAAGAGTCCTGAGAGCATTGGTTGTTCCGGCATTGCCGCTTCCGTGCTCTCTTATGTCTATATGATTAATTTTACCGTATATAAAACCGGTCTGAAACATACCAAACACATATCCGATTATAAGACACAACAGTCTTTCCATGATGTAAATTGCTCCTTTATTCCTTTTCTCCGCGTTCTCTTATAATGAACCTGAGTGATGTTCCGCGAAAACCGAATGCCTCGCGTATTTTGTTCTCGATATAACGTGTATACGAGAAATGCATAAGTTTCTTGTCATTTACAAACACAATAAATGTAGGCGGTTTAACCGCTACTTGTGTCATATAGAATATCTTAAGCCTGCGTCCTTTATCCGAAGGCGGCTGCTGCAAAGCAACAGCTTCACTTAAGATTTCATTGAGAACACCCGTCTGTACACGCATATTCTGGTTCTCAACGACCATGTCTATCATATCATACAATTTCACAAGACGCTGGCCGCTCAAAGCTGATACGAACATGATCTCGGCATACGGTATAAATGAAAGTACATCCTTGATGCGCTTTGTATGCTCATATATTGTCTTATCGTTCTTGGCCACCGCATCCCATTTATTGACGACAACTATTATACCCTTGCCGCGTTCATGTGCAATTCCGGCAATCTTGGCATCCTGCTCGGTTACGCCTTCCGTAGCATCGATGACAACAAGAACAACATCAGCACGCTCAACAGCCGTTACTGCACGTATTATGCTGTAACGTTCGATTTCTTCCTTAATCTTATTCTTGCGGCGGAGACCTGCTGTATCAATAAATACATAATCTCTTCCGTTGTAACGAATCTCGGTATCAATGGCATCCCTTGTGGTGCCGGCAATATCTGATACGATAACCCGGTTTTCTCCGCTTAATCTGTTGATGATTGAAGACTTGCCAACGTTAGGTTTACCTACGATTGCGATACGCGGTCTGTCATCAAGCGCATCCTCAAGCGCACTCTCATCAAAATGGCTGACCACTTCGTCAAGCATATCTCCAAGCCCGAGTTTACCTACTGATGATATCGGGAACGGATCGCCGATTCCGAGATTATAGAATTCATATACATCGGCCATCATCTTATCAAAATTATCGACCTTATTTACGACAAGAACAACCGGCTTGCCGCTGCGTCTTAACATGTCCGCAACCTTGGAATCCGAATCCACAAGACCCTGTCTGACATCCGTCATAAACATAATCACATCAGCAGTCGCAATGGCTATCTCTGCCTGTTCACGCATCTGCGAAAGTATTATATCCTTGGAATCCGGTTCTATTCCTCCGGTATCTATTAACGTAAAATTATAATTAAGCCATGAAACATCCGCATAAATCCGGTCTCTTGTAACACCCGGTGTATCCTTTACTATGGATATCTGTTCACCGGCGAGCGCGTTAAAAAGAGTCGACTTACCGACATTCGGACGTCCGACTATGGCTACTACAGGTTTACTCATATCTGTATTTAATCCTTTCAATCTGTTTAATGTCACATCTTCTTAATAATATAACAATATTTTCCCACTTTGTAAAGATTCACTTGACTATGTTTTTTAAGACAATTATACTTGAATAGAATATGGCAGTAAGTAAAGACTAACTGTCAAATACAATATGATATAAGGAAACTGTTATGAGTAAGAATTTATTTGAAAATGCGATTCCGGTCGCACCGCTTAAATTAGCCGTTATGCCAAGCTGCGAACAGTTGGGCAATGATGTTGACAGCTATATATCCAATATCCGCCGCATAAGAAAACACAATGAGGCGGCAAGCATTGCATTCAAGGGTTACGAGGAGGACACATACAAGGTTAAAGTATGCTGCCCGCGCTTTGGCTCCGGCGAGGCCAAAGGAATGATTGGAACTTCCGTAAGAGGTGCGGATCTGTTCGTTATGACTGATGTTATGAACCACTCTCTCACTTATAAGGTGACCGGACATACCAATCACATGTCACCGGATGACCATTTTCAGGATATTAAGAGAATAATCTCCGCAGCCGCATGTTCGGCCAAGCGTATCACTGTAATCATGCCTTTCTTATACGAAAGCAGACAGCATAAGCGTGACAAACTTGAATCACTCGACAGCTCAATTGCTCTCAACGAGCTTGTTCAATACGGTGTAAACAACATCATTACCTTTGATGCACATGATCCAAGAATCAATAATTCGATACCGCTTAACGGTTTTGATAACTTTCTTCCTCCATATCAGTTTATAAGGGCTCTCCTTGACAAAAACAAGGACCTTCTTATAGATAAAGATCATCTCATGGTAATATCACCGGATGAAGGTGCAATGCACCGTGCGGTATATTTTGCCAATGTTCTCGGCGTTGACATGGGTATGTTCTATAAGCGCCGTGATTACTCCAAGGTAGTTGACGGACGTAACCCTATTGTTGCTCATGAATTTCTCGGAGACAATGTTGCCGGCAAGGATGTGATTATCATGGATGATATGATTTCATCGGGAGAAAGCATGCTTGACACCGCAAGGGAACTTAAGGACCGCAAAGCCGGCCGGGTATTCATCTGTACAACATTCGGTCTTTTCACGGATGGTTTTGAAAAATTCGACGAATACTACGAGCGTGGATATTTTAACGGAGTTATCACTACCAATTTGACTTACCGCGACCCGGCTCTTCTTACCAAGCCTTATTATTACGAGGCTGACATGAGTTCATTCCTCGGAATGATCATCGATTATCTCAACCATGACATTTCAATCGGCAGCATAATGGATCCTACCGAAAAAATGCGTGTTCTGCTTGAAGAATACAACAAAGCCACAAGAATATAAAAGTAAAGCCCTGACAGCCGGTAACTGTCGGGGCATTTTTTAATTCCAGAAATATTTAAAAATATTATCGTCACACGTGTAAGCGGTCTTAGTATCTCCTTCAACAACTATCATACATTTCCTGTAATCAACCGTTATCTTATTTACGTCAGCTGATTTATCGCCGTTTATGTCTACAGTCTGCTTATTCTTGAATGTTATGACTATCGTATCTCTGGATTCGTCATACGGCTCACCGGCCGCTTTTAATCTGCCGGAATTGTTTTCAATAATATAAATCAAATCGGCGTAGTTATCGGAATCCTTTGATATGCCGACTGTTTTACCGGAAGTCTTGACAGCCTCCATGGATTCAATATTATCTACAGGTATCCCCAAAAGTTTATCAGGCATGTCCTGTTTAAAAACAACAATTCGGTTATCCAGCCAGTCGGTTGTGACATAAGCGTATGCCTTGCGGTCATAGTCCCGCATATATATACGGCCGCTTACCTTAAAATCAGCATACATTCCGTAATCGACGGGTGTATTACCGATGTAATTTCCCTCAATGTCATGTACATATACGCATCCGTCGGGCAGGTCTGTCAACAGACCTTTCCACTTATAAGCACTACCGTCAATATTTAATGATACATCAGAAATTTTGCCAGGGAAATTGCAATTATCATCGGTATTCACGGATTTGGATGCACATCCGGTCAGTAAAAGAACTGAAAAAACAACAATTCCTATTTTATGCAACTTCATCATAAAGATCCCCCATATACTATTCCAGACACATTTTCTGCCGTTGAACCGTCTGATAATCTAGTGTATCTTAATTTCCCTGAAGATGTTATTGTTCCATATGAATAACTGTTCTGTATTAGAGGATCCATTATACCAAATGTAGAGTTAGAAAGATTATATCCTCTTATAACTACTGCGTGTTGTCCGCTTCCTGAGGTATATTTAAAATCACCATATAAAGGATAGCCTGCATCAATGTTGTTTATTATCTCTTTAAAACTAAATGCAGTTTTATGTACATAAAATTGAAATGTTGCACTGTACAGCAAATTTAACGATTTCGTGACTTCTGTGGTCGTTCTTCCGCTATTTATACCATATGTAGTTGTGGCAAATCCGAATCCTGTATAAAGATTCTTCTTAACAATATAATTTCCCATGCTTGCCGCTGAGCATGCCCAACAAATAGGATACATTTTATTGTTTTTATATTGATATTGTAATCCTACATTTAAGTATTTCGATGTACTAATACCCCTTGAAACATTTTCTTGAATATTAAGTTTTGTCTTTGAAGTACTTTTGTTTGAAATGGCTACATTTAACACATCAATATTACTATTATTGTTATATAATGCATCTTTCATTGTACATCTATAATCAACATCCGGATACTGGGCTAAAACATATAATTTGTTATTTGATTTTATATATGCTTGGTTTTTATCAAAAATAATTGCCAGATTATTATCATTACCGTAATATTCTGAAATCACATCGACATATTGCTTAGTAACAGTACTTATACATTTACCACTCTCATCGTAATCTTTGATTGAAAAAGCATAGAGCACGTCATTGTTATCAACAATACTATACAATGACCAATTTACTTTGACAATATTATTATTATAACATTCAAAAACAGGTATTTCATTTTTTATATAAAACTCTGGATTGACATTATTATAATCAACATCATCTATAATCAATTGTTGTATTTGTTCTTCTGTATTAGTTTTAAATTCTGATATATTATCTATATTTTCAGTATTTTTGCCATATGTGAATATAGGAAAAATATTAAATAATACGAATACTACTACCAATACATTTGTTATTTGTCTTCTTTTTTTGTTCATAATACATTCCTCCATTAAATTTTGTAGTTTATATTAAATATATACTATTGCATATATGTTTGTCAATATTATTTTAAATCACCTTATTTCCATAAATCCACACAATCCTCCGCGCTGGCCTTTGCTTGCCCTGTGCGAAAAAAGCAGCCCCGGATTGCAGCATGTGCATATATCCGTCACTCCGATATTTTCTTCAAGGAGTCCGGCAGCAAGCAGATTGACAACATTGGCACGATGCAGGTCAAGCCTGAATTTGCCGTCAAACGGTCTGTCCGGTGCGGCAGGATAAAGTATGCCGTCAAAAACTTTCTCACCGTATCTGGCTGCAAACACATCCGCTACGTCAGAGCCTATTTCGTAGCAGTTGCGGCAGATTGACGGGCCGACAAACGCAATTATATCCGCCGGGTTACTGCCGTAGAGTGAAGTCATTTTTTTCACGGTTACATCCGCAATGTTATTTACTGTTCCACGCCAGCCCGAATGTGACAGACCGATTGCACGCTTAACCGGATCCGCCAGAAATATCGGGACGCAGTCGGCGTAAGTTGTCACAAGCGCTACTCCGGGTGTGTTCGTTACAAAACCATCGATATCCGAAAAACAGCGGTCCTTAATAACCCCCATTCCGCGCTCCGCTTTGGTGGCTTCTATTACGTTGGTTGTGTGCGTCTGCATTGCATAGACCATATCTTCCGGCCTGATATCAAGA